>Ga0073928_10002453_pt1 | contig 31784 bp, 25 predicted proteins | sample PaiPotPPA55metaG_FD_76969 | JGI IMG/M metagenome (GOLD analysis project Ga0073928, IMG submission 76969) | Iron sulfur acid spring bacterial and archeal communities from Banff, Canada, to study Microbial Dark Matter (Phase II) - Paint Pots PPA... ...
CATGCAGCAGCGAACCCATGGCCCCATCGGCAATGAGAATCGCATTCTTCAAACGTTCATTGAATTCCTGAATCTTCAATTGGCTTTTCCAGTGTTTTTAAATTTGTAGGAAGCGAAAGACGCCATCAACGCTTTTGTTCCATCAGGCTGGCGACCGTGCTCATTAAATCGTACTTCGTGAGGATCTCGAATCGCGCGTTGCCCATCTCCACAAATACCGCCGGATTTTCGTGGCTCAAAATATGCGTGATACGTTCCACCGGTGCGCTCCCCGGAATTTGCGGCAGCGGCTTGCTCATCATTTCGCGCACCACCAGCTTGCGCAAATCCTTGCCTTGCAGCGCCAGGTTTAGAATTTGATCCTCGTAAATCGTGCCGATGGGCAAGTTCTCTTCGAACACCGGAATCTGCGAAATATCCTGCTCCTGCATGGTCTTCAACGCATGAAACACCGTTTGATACGGCCGCGCGATAATCAGTTCGCGCGCTTTACGGGTCGCATGCTTGGCGTGCACCACTTCCGCCGCCGTAATAGCCACCGCCGCGTCCACGTATCCCCGCTCGCGCATCCATTCATCGTTATAAACTTTGCTCAAGTAGCGCATCCCCGTATCCGGCAACAGCGCCACCACGAATGCCTCCGGCCCTAAATCCTTCGTCAGCCGCAACGTCGCAGAAATGCACCCGCCGCCCGACCCGCCCGTAAATAATCCCTCCATCTTCACCAAGCGCCGCGCCACAACAAAGCATTCCTCGTCGCTCACCTGCAGCACATCATCCAAAATTTTTAAATTCATGGTGCGGGGAAAAAAATCCTCGCCAATCCCTTCCACCACATAGGTCTTGGCCCTGATCGTTTCTCCGCGCTTCACAAAGTCGTAATAGAGCGACCCAATCGGATCGACGCCGATAATCTTGACGTTCGGGTTTTTCTCTTTTAAGTAGCGGCCCACGCCGCTCACCGTTCCGCCCGTCCCGATCCCGCAAACAAAATGCGTAACTTTGCCTTCGCTATCCTCCCAGATTTCCGGCCCGGTGGTCAGGTAATGCGCTTCCGGATTCATGGGGTTATCGTACTGGTTCGGATAATAAGAATTGGGAATCTCGCGCGCCAATTTCTTCGCCACGGAATAGTAGCTGCGTGGATCGTCCGGCTCGACCGCCGTGGGGCACACAATTACTTCCGCGCCCAAAGCTTTGAGCAAATCCACTTTTTCCTTGGACTGTTTATCCGTAATAGTAAAAACCATTTTGTAATTGCGTACCGCGGCCACCAACGCCAGCCCCATACCGGTATTTCCAGAGGTGCCCTCAATAATCGTGCCGCCGGGCTTCAACAAACCCTTTTTCTCCGCTTCATCGATCATCGTAATGGCGATGCGGTCTTTCACCGACCCGCCCGGGTTGATGTAGTCCGCCTTCACGTAAATCTGCGGCTTCAATCCGTGATTGATGCGATTCAGGCGCACCAGCGGCGTGTGCCCGATGGCCTCCAGGATGTTGTTACACTTCATCGCGTCCGCAGGCCATAACCGGCCCGCAACTCGCGCTGTATTGGCTGCATGATTTATTCAGTTTACCACGCGTCTATACCAGGCATCGCAACCAGCCGCGGCCTGCTAACCCTTAAAACAACCGCGCAAGCAACCTACTGCGCTAACCATGCAACGTAGTAATGATCGTAACGAATTGCATCGTCGCGAATCAGACTGTATTGGATCTGTTTCTTAACACTCTTAACTTGGGTACCCTGATGACCTCACGCGCTTCACTATTGAAAACTGGCAGGAAACGAACTGAAGGAGAAACAAACGTGGCTCGTCAAAATATTTCTAGCGGCGCCCCGTGGGAGCCCATCGTCGGCTATTCCCGAGCCGTGCGTGTCGGCAACATCATCTCCGTCTCCGGCACTACCGCCACCGGACCCGACGGTAATATCGTTGGCGTTGGCGACGTTTACATCCAGACGCTGCAAACCATCAAAAATATCGAAGCCGCCTTGCTCAAAGCCGGCGCCACCCTCAACGACGTGGTGCGCACCCGCCTCTATGTCGTGGACATTGCCGACTGGGAAAAAATCGGCCGCGCTCACGGCGAAATTTTTGCCGCCATCCGCCCCGCCACCAGCATGCTGCAAGTCAGCAAACTCATCTCTCCCGACATGCTCATCGAAATCGAAGCCGACGCTGTCCTCTCCTGAATTTCGCGGACACCTAACTTCACAATTGTCGGCTTTGCGGGTGCCGCACCCTTTGGTTTTTTTAAGGGTGCGGTTTTTCTCTCGATTTATTTTTCGCCGCTCCTACCACCGCGCCCGCACCCGATACTTCAGCACCGAAGTCCCATCCTTCTCCACCGGCACGTGAAACTGCGCCGCAAACGCCGCCGTCTTCTTAGCCTTGTACGTGGACGACAGCATCTCCCAGTCCCCGCCAATTGGCTCATTCACTTCCACCACTACCGGCGAGTCCTTGTGGTTGCGCAACGTAATTTCAAACTCCATCTCCCACGTATGATTATCGATGCGCTTGTAATCCGTCTGCTTCCGTTCCGCCACGATGTCAAACGCATTCCCGATATGCACCGTTACCGTCTCATCTTTGGGCGTGTGCTCGATCCGGTCTTCGCCGATAAACAAAACGCCGCCCTTTGAATCTTTCTGATACACGCGCACGTTCCCCGCAGGCATCGGCATGCCCAGTCCGGCTTTCTGCTCGTTCTTGAACTTGTAATACACCAGCACCGCATCCTTCAGCGGCGAGCCCGGGTTCTGCGCGTTGTGATAATAAAAATTCTGCCCATTCACGATAAAGATTTTCTCGGTCGGCACGCCCGTCCCTTGCAGCAAACTGATCTGCTTGGTTTCTTTGTCTTCAATCGAAGTCCGCCGTCCGAGAGTATAAAGGTGATATTCGCTGAAGTTTTCCTGCTGGAATTGTGGCGCCGCAGCCTTGGACATGCTTACAACATCCCCTCGCGTTTCTTGCATCCGGTTCGCCTGCGGCAAGCGATTCAATTCTCCCGCCACCAATTGCAGCCGCGCATTGTGAAATGCCGTGCCGCTGGTGTTCCCGAGCGTCACCCAGCCATCCAGATCCGCGGCCTTATCCTCACGTCCAACGGTCAAAATGTAGTCCGCATTCCACGACAGATTACCCGCCAGATAAGAAGCCTCGATCTGCTGCTTGCGCCCGCCGGAATTTTCAAGTGACATCAACAGCGTTGGCCGCTCAAAAAGATTCGCAGGCACTTCCGGAAACCGGTAACCCTCGGCGTAAACTCCGGTAACGATGTCATTTCCGATCTTCCACACCGGCCCATTGTTATCCGCCAACAGCGTGGCTTTCACGTCTTCATGCTTGAGCTCGCCATTCTCGCGAGATGTGCGCACCAGCGTCACTTCCTTGCCCACATACTTGTTCAGCAGTTTCGCCGGCTCCAACAAATCGTATTCGTAATTTTGTTCGATCACGCTCAACTTATCCGGCTCCGTCAACGACCGGAAATGCACCGTAGCAGGATTCACAGTCGCCGCAATATCCGCAAATTTCAGATTGAACATCCCACTTGGCAGCGTCAATTGCCGCACATCCCGCACCAGCGCGATATTCGAGTTATAAACCGTAACATTCAGATCGGTCTGATCGCCCAGCGTAGTGGACTGCGCATTCTTCTCGCGGCTAGCCTCCGTCTCCTGCTTCGCGCCCCCCTCACCACGATGCCCCTTGGCATAAATCCCGCTACCCACAGGCAATCCCACTAACACGATCATCACCGTGCCAGCAAGCTTGCCTTGAAATCTGCGTTTGCCTTGAAATTTACGGCGCCGGGCTTTCATCGCGTCACCTCGCTTGAATTTGTCCCACTCCCTTAGAACGCCCCCACCAAAATTTCTTGCAGCTAAACTTTTTGACCGTGTCCCTTGGACCGTTTTGTAGGTCGCGGCTTCAGGCGCGACATAAGCAACAGCTCAACGCTGGGGCTTTAAAGCCCCTGAAGGCTGCAACCGACTGTTATGTGGGTCGGAGCCAGCCGCTAAATAAAGCGCTAAACACGTCCGCTGGACCGCTTTGTGGGTCGCGGCTTTAGCCGCGACATAAAGACCCGCTAAAAAATCGGCTTTAGCCCCTGAAGGCTGCAACAACCCTGCCCGAATCCCACGCCCTAATCCTTCGCCCCCTCCCAAGTCGCTCCGCCATCATGCGTAACAAATCGCGCACTCTTATTCGCATCGAATATCTCCGCCGTCATCGCATCCACAGCCTGAACCTCAGCCACATCCCCGCCTATCGGCGAAACCACTTTGCTCCAATGCCCGCCGCCATCCACGGTCCTCAAAATCGTCGCGCCACGTCCAACAATCCAGCACACCACTTCACTCGGCGCCGACCCCGCGAGCAGCTCCGCCTTCACTCCACTGTTTTGCGCCACCCACGTGACCCCGCTATCCACCGACCGTTCAACTCGTCCCGCAACTCCCAGCCGCCACCGCACCGGCCCCTTGGGCGCCGGAATGATCTTTGCGTTTTCCAAACTGTCCTTTTTCAAAGAAGGTGAGAATTCGAGCTTGTCATTTGTTACTACCCGCTGCGTAGGAATGAGTTGGCTATCCCCGTTCGGATGAGTTTCTAATGTAGAAGTAGCACCAGCACTCTGTTTGGCATCCGTTTTGGCCCCTTCGCTGGCCGGCGCTCCAGATTTCGCACCTGGATCGCCCGCTGGTGCCGGAGCCGCCGTCATAACAGAAACGTCCGCTTGTCGCGACGAAATGTCCGGTTTATTCTCAGCCGCTGCCCGCGACACGTAATCCCTGCCCTGGCTTTGCAGCTGACGAGTATACGCGTGAGGACTCGCTTCGCCGGCGACATCGCCCATTCCGCTCGCAGCTGCAGTCGATGGTGAACTTGCAGGTGCACGAAGGGCGTCAGACTCTTCGCGAGGTCGCTTAATCCCGCTTTCATCTTTCCGCCGCCCGTTCAACGGCTTGGTTTTCGCAGGGGGTTCAGCTGAAGGCGAAGTCGGCAACGGCTGAGGCGCACCCAGTCGTTCCTCCCTCGGCTGCTCTTGTGCCACCTGCACTTTGTCAACGGGGTTCAGCGTTTGCACTTTGTTGTCACGAGCCACAAACCAAACCAGCAGTCCTGCCGCAATCGCCCCCGCGGGAGCGGCCCATCGCGCTGCCTTGAAACCACGCCCGCGCGAAATATCTTTCGTCGCCTTCAACGCACTCGCAGCCGCTGTCATCCTCAATCCCGCCGCTTGTGTCGACGCACCATCCTCATGTATCGCGCCGGTCGATAAAACCTCCTCGCGCATCTTCAAATCATTTTCCGCCTCAACCTGCAACGAAATTTCCTCAGTAGCTTTCAGTTGCCTCAAAACTTCCTGGCATCGCGAACAAACAGCGACGTGTTCCTTCGCCGCATTCATTTCCAAACTCGAAAGCATGCCTTCATGAAACGCCGCCAGCGTCGCAGCATCTAGACACGAAATGGCCCCGCCCTCTTCTTCCGGCACAGCACCATGCGCGTCTACGTCATTTCGCGCACCACCAGCGCCGCGACGCAACTGTCGCGCTAACGCCTGCTCAAATTTCCGATCGCGCTCCTCTTGACTCATACCTGCCCATCCTTAGAACGAACCCGCCCTACTATCTTGCGGTCACCCTGAAAGGTCGCGCTCTCCACACCACCAAATACCAAAAACACGCGAAGGGTACCGCACCCTCGATTTATAGGGTGGGTCTTGCTTCTCGTCTTGGCAGCGCCAATTAACAATCCCAGCTCAAGCTCCACGTCTCGGCTCTCGGATTTCTTTCCCATCAATCTCAACTTTTCGCCCCGCGCTTCGCGAAAATAGTTTGTCTAAATCTATCGGCGCATCTTCCGCGCCATATTCAAAGCACAGCGCAATCTCCGCCTCACTCATTCCGCCGCTACTGCCGTCGCCATTCGGCGCCTCAGATCCTCCACGCAATATCTCCTCGATCGCGCGCCGCACCTCTCGCCGCGCTTTTTCGAGGTGTCGCGACACGCTGGACTCGTGCTCTCCCAACGCGCGCCCAATCTCCGCCAATTTTTTCTCTTCACCGTAATACATCCGCAATCGCAGTGCATCCCGCGCATCCAGATTCTCAAGCGCCGTTTGCAGCGCCGTGGTAAACTTCAGCAAATATTTCTCGCGATGTGGATCGGCAACCTGCAAGGCAGCAGTCGCGGCAACTCGCCGCTGTCCGTCAGCACCACCATCCTGATCCTTCAGTTCCTCGAATTTACGCCCCGCCCGAATCTTGTCCACGTGCCGTTGCGCCAGCACCGCTCGCAACCACGTCTTCAAGCTGCTTCGTCCATGAAAATAACGCAGCAGCGACCCACGCTTCTCGGCACTCAATCCATAAAGCTCCGCGAACAGTGAATCGGCCAACTCCTCCGCCTCCGGCGCGCTGCCGCTTCTCGCAAGCATCGCCCCCGCGCACGCGCGCAGGTATCCCCGGTAAATTCCGACAAAGTGCTCCCATGCTTCCGCCACCCCATCCGCGCAAGCGCAGGCCAACGCCAAATCCTTCAACCGCAGCGTGCCCACGTAGGCATGTAGTTCTTCGACACCGAGTTGCTCCCCCCGAAACCTCGCCTCCGCGCAGCGCGCCAATTCATCAGCAAAGCGTTCGGCCGAAATTCCCCATTGTTCGATACCCGCCAGAGCACACCAGTGCGCCAATATTGCCGGCTTGCCGCGTAAAATTTTAGCGACCTCGCCTCGCATTCCGGCGTCGTCAGCAAAACCCTTGTTCGCCTGCATGTCCATAAGATTCAATGTGATTCAGCTGTGCCCCGAGAATATCCCCATCCGCGGCAAATCCATACACAATTGCGAGGCACCCCTAATCCAGTTTGCTGTATCCTATAACTGTGTTGCACCCCCATGCCCCGCAACCCAACCGCGGACGGCGGGTTAGAAGACTGTGCGAACCCAGGGTTTGTGGGATGTGAATAGCAATAGCGACTTGGTGACGCTGGTACCAAAGTCCTATTCGATCTCTCCCGGCCCGCTACGTATTGTGATACTTCTAGGAAGAGAACACTCTTTCCTGGATGGCTGCGGGCGTAGTGCCCTCTAATTCTAAGCCCAAGGCGGTACCTTTTTTAGGCGGGCATACGGATGACGACAATGATTTCAGATTCACCAAAGAATTCGACCCTGGGAGTCGGTTTCAACGCCAACCGATCACGGTCCACGGCGAATCAAGAAGCTTGGCGCCGGGCCATTGGCACCAGACCGGTTGCCGCTCGGCTTGAACTTCTCCCGGAAGGGAAGCCACGCTGGAATCGGATTGGAGCAAGCGCGATCATCCAAGTCGTACTGATCAGCTTTGTGCTTCTTGTGCCGTTGTTGTATCCCGAAAGAATCAAAACCGCGTTGCACATGGACATCGTGCAGTTGGCGCAGCCCATGATCGAAATTCCGGTCGCGCCTCCTCCGCCCAAAATTAAACCGCGGCCCACTCCGCCTGCGCCGAAGCCCGAAGTAGTGGAGCCCATTAAACTGAATCCGAAGCAGCCCCACATTTTCGTGACGCAAAAAGTCGTTCAGCCGAAGATCGAAAAGGTCGAGACCAAAGCGCCGGAGCTCAATCCCGTTCTTCAAGCAGCCAACATCAACACCGACACCAATCAACCTAAGCGCCCGCGCGAAGAAGTAAAGATGAATAATTTGAACACCGGCAGCGCGGCGCCCGCCACGGTCGTCGCGCCCGTAAATAAAGTGCAGACCGGCGGTTTCGGCGATCCCAATGGCGTCCCCGGCAATGGTGATCCTAAAAAATCTACGAACATTAATCGTCTGGGTTCCCCCGCGCTGCCTGGCGGTCCCGGCTACGGTAACGGCACGGGCGGCGATAAGGGCATTCGTGGCACGGTGGCCAGCACCGGCTTTGGAAACGGTACCGCCAATCCTCCCCAGGGTGGCGGCAAAAAAGGCGGCTCCGTGCAGTCCAGCGGATTCGGGGATCAGACTGTCGTCGCTGAAGCGCCTAAAAAGAAAGCCGACGCCGTGGCCAGCGGCACCGGTTCCGTTACCATTCTGGACAAGCCTCGTCCTGAATACACCGCGGAAGGGCGTAGTCTAAAACTCGAGGGTGACGTTGTTCTGGATCTGGTTTTCCTCGCCAACGGCACTGTGCATGTCAACCGCGTCATCAGGGGTCTAGGCCATGGCTTGGATGAAGCCGCTATTCGCGCGGCACAACAAATTAAATTCAAGCCTGCGAAGCAAGACAATCAGCTCGTCGATTTTCCGGCGCGCGTGCGAATTGAATTCCACATGGCTTCCTGAGGGAGAGAAGAAAATGTGCAAGTTAGTGTCCGCCGTCCGGCGATCCGTTCAGTCCATCCTCATCTTTAGCGCCTTGGCAGCAGTAGCTTCCGCGGCGCCCCCGGCGACGCCCGCTCCGCCGCAAGCGACCGCTAAGACCATGGATGAGGTTGTCGACCGCATCGTCAACAATGAAAATCGCGTGTATGGCCAGATTTCCAAGTATCAACCGCTGGTGGAAACCTACATCCAAAATCTTAAACCGGATAAAGATCTCGGCTACACCCCTGCCGGAGATAAATATTTCCTCGGCCGTGCGCAGTTTACCAAGGGCGTCGAGCTGATCTCTTTGTCCGACACCAGCGGTAAAGGCAAAAAAATCTTTACTGGCATTGGCAATTTTTTCTCTTTCGCTATGCAGTACCTTCCTGACGGCTTCCTCCAGATGATTTTCATCGACACCAATGGCTTCGATAAACAGCACTACAAGTTCGATTACGTGCGCCGTGAATTTCTCGGAGAAGTGCGCTGCCTCGTGTTCGACGTGACCCCCCGTCCAAAGGCCGGCAAAGGCCGCTTCCTCGGACGCATCTGGGTTGAAGATCAGGATTACCACGTGGTGCGCTTCAATGGCGCTTACGGCGGCAGCGGGCACTCCAGTTGGTATTTTCACTTTGACAGCTGGCGCACCAACGTGCAGCCAAATCTTTGGCTTCCCTCCTTCGTCTACAGCGAAGAACGCGAACTCCATTACGCTCTGGCCAAGAAGCTCGACTTCAAAGCGCAGACCCGCTTGTGGGGTTACAATCTTGGCCATGCTGCGCAGGAGCAGGAACTGACCAAAGTCCTGGTCGAAACTCCGGTGCAGGATGAAACCAAGAACGCCAACGACCTGACTCCCGTCCAGGCCCAGCGCTCCTGGGATCGCCAGGCGGAAGACAACGTCGTCGACCGCTTGCAGCGCCTCGGCCTCATCTCTCCCAAAGGCGAAGTTGACAAAGTTTGCGAGACGGTCGTCAACAACCTCGAAGTCACCAACAATTTGGACATCGATCCCGACGTTCGTTGCCGGGTCATGATGACTTCCACTCTCGAATCCTTCACCCTTGGCCACACCATTGTGCTTAGCCGCGGCTTGATCGACGTGCTGCCCGATGAGGCCAGTCTCGCCACTATGATCGCTCACGAACTAGGCCACATCGTCCTGGGCCATCGTCTCGATTCCTCTTACGCCTTCTTTGACCAGCTGTTGGGCGTGCAGGATAAAGATACCTTCCGTCATTTTGGATTTGCTCGTAGTCAGGAAGAGGAAGCGGCCGCCAGCGCCAAGGCCGCCGAATTGCTCGCCAAGTCCCCGTACAACAATCAACTGGCCAGCGCCAAGCTTTTTCTTGCGGCCCTCGATGCCCGGCAAAAAGAAATTCCCAATCTCATTAGCCCGCACCTGGGAAATCGCGTGCTCTTTGCCGACTTGAAGATAACCGCCCCGGCTACTGTCGACAAGAAAGCTCAGACCATTACCGCGCTGCCCATCGGCGGCCGCGTGAAGCTTGATTCCTGGAATGACCGCCTCGAGCTCTTGAAGAGCAAGCCTATCGGCAACGTTGCCGAACGCGAAAAAATGCCCTTCGAGGTCACACCCTTCATGCCTTATCTGACGCGCTTTGGCAGCGAAGCCGCCAAGCCCGTAGCGGCTAGCGTCAACGCGCCTAACGATGGAGCGCCCAGCGCCAACGCGGCCACCTCGCCAAACAGCGACCAGCCCTCAGCAACCCCGAACCCTAATTAGTGCCCGCGCCGCCACCCGGCCGCAATCGATTTTTTGCTTTGTAACCCAATCCCCAGGTGACCAGTTTTTGCGCCTGGGGATTTTTATAATTACTTAGTGTACCGTACATGGTACACTGCCGCGGTGGTCGAAAAGCCCCAAGACCTCCAAGCCTTCCACGAGCGCTGGCCCTTGGTTTGAGGCGCTCGAAAAACAAGAGAAACGCGTCCCGGCAATCTTCTTTCGGACAGAGGCGGGGGGAGAACCCGTACGAGATTGGTTGAAGAGTCTACTTTCATCCGCAGATCGCAAGCGCATCGGCGAGGATATCAAGACGGTTGAATTTGGCTGGCCGCTCGGCATGCCAGGATGCAAACCCCCAGGGTGATGGCATTTATGAAGTACGGACGAGGCTGGTCCAGAATCGAATCGCCCGGGTGCTTTTCTACATCGACAAGAACAGTCGAATGGTTTTGTTACACGGATTCATCAAGAAATCGCGAAACACACCACCCGACGATTTAGAGTTGGCGAGAAGCAATAAAGGAAAGCATCAAAGGGGACTCCAATGAACGTAACGAAAAAACGCGAAAGAACGAACCACAGTGGTTCAACTTTCGACAGCTTTCTCGAAGAAGAAGGAATCCGGGAGGAAGTCGAGGCGGTTGCCATCAAGCGCGTGCTGGCGTGGCAACTCGAGCAGGCCATGCAGGAACAGCAGAAGTCTAAACGAGCAATGGCGAAGCAGCTTCACACCAGTAGATCACAATTAGATCGCCTGTTAGACCCTGGGAATGTCTCTGTAACACTCGACACAATTACTAGGGCGGCCAGCGTGCTTGGCAAGCGCATAATCATTCGTGTAGCGGACGCGAAGGCTGAGCAAGCCAAGCTTCCGGAAAGCAAAAAGGCGCGGCACTCACGCCACGCCTCGTAAATGAAATCGAAATTCGCCGCGCTAATCCGTAAAAACCACCCCCACCGCGCTGCGTCCCTTTTCCGGTCCCGCGTCAATTCGCACCACGTAACCCCTCAGCCGCATGGTCTGCAATCCGTCCGGCCCGGGCGTTTCCATTGTCACCTGTAGCTCAGACTGCAGCCGCGGCAAATGCTGTAGCGAAATCAGCGCGCCCTGTAGCGACAGATCGCGCACCACCGTCTCTTCTTCAAACGGTTTCCCGCCTTCCGTCACGCCGCAAATGCGTGCGCGAAACTGCGCTTCACGCCGCAACGCAGTGCGCGTTCCGGGCATATGTGCCTGCACGCGGTCGCCCGCAGCTCCCAGCGTGATCACCATTCCCTCGCTGGCGGCAAACACCGAATCAAACTTGTCGCGCGCTTTCCTCAAAATCGAATCCACCGCGCGATCGGCGGAATCCGGATCGTGATGGAAAAGCACCAGCGTGGTCGCACCAACTTCCCGCGCCACCCGCACGCCTTCCTTCCACGACGAGTGCCCCCAGCCCTTCTTCGTGGTCGTCAATTGTTCTGGCGTGAATTGCGCGTCATTAATAAAAATATCCGCCCCGGTAGCTAATTCTCTCAGGCTTTCTTCCAGCTTGGCATTCCCCGGTTCGTTATCGGTGGTGTACGCCACTATTCCCGCCGCAGTCTCGATGCGAAACCCCAGGCAGCCTTGCGGGTGATTCAGCCACCGCGCCGTCACCTTGTTTTTACCGATGCGAAAGCTGTCGCCACCATCCACTTCCTGAAATTTGCGTTTGGCATTCATCGCCGACATATTCACCGGGAAATACGGCATCGCCATCTGCGTCTCAAACACCTGCTTCAAACTGTCCCGCCCCAGATATTTGGAGCGAAAACTGTAAAAGTGGAAGTGATTTTTTTCGTCATACAGCGGCGCAAAAAACGGAATCCCCTGGATATGGTCCCAGTGATAATGCGTCACCAGGATGTGCGTCTCCGTCGCCTTAGCCCCGTTGGGCGCCACCCAGCGGCTGCCCAGCATCCGCAGCCCGGTCCCGCAATCCAATATGATTTGTAATCCGTCCGGAGTTATCAGCTCGAGACAAGGCGTGTTCCCGCCATAGCGCCACGTGCCTGGATCCACCGTTGGCGTGGATCCTCGCACACCCCAGAAACTCAATTTAGCTACGGCCTCACTCATTATTTAAACCGCATAGGTACTTCGCGGGCTGCTGTCATCGTGGCAGCCACCGGCGACACCGTCAATCAATTCGCGCAGCGCCAGTGTCAAACTGCCCAATAAGCCGCTCATACTTTGCGCCGAAATGTCCGTCCAGGCCGCCCATCCAACGTTGCGCAGGGTGCCCGCCACTCAGCTTTTTTGAGGGTTTACCTGCCGTGGCAGGTGGATCTTTAACGTGGTACAAAGAAAACTTAAACCGCCTTGGTCTCCCCTCTTAAATTTTTGTCGTATTTCCAAGACTTCCAGGGACATGGAACAAGTCACCACGTCGCGACATTGCCCATGGTTACTCTTCACTCATTCCGATACCAGCCCATCTACTGCACTCCTGAGCATGACCCGCGTAGAATAGGACCGATGGCCTGGCAGTCCCACGATCACGTTCACGGCGGAGCCGGTCATGTGCACAGCCATGCTCATGGCTCCCACGTTCACGGCAGCCACGCCGGTCACGCGCATCCATCTTTGCAGCCCTCCGTCCTCGGTTGGGCGATGGTTGCCACTCTAGGTTTGGTTGTCGCCGAAATTTTTGGCGGCGTCCTCGGCCACAGCGTCGCGCTCCTCAACGATGCGGTGCACAATCTTTCTGACGTCCCGGCCCTGGGCATTTCCTATCTGGCCATGCGCTGGGCCCAGCGTCCCGCCGACGCCGAAAAGACCTACGGCTATCACCGCGCAGGAATTCTCGCCGCCTTCACCAATGCCATCGTCCTGGTGCTTTTATCTTTATGGTTGGGTTACGAAGCGCTTGAGCGCTTCCGTTCGCCCGTCGCGGTAGTCGAAAGCTGGATGATCTGGACCTCGGTCGCCGCTCTGGCCGTCAACGGCGGCATCACTCTTGCTCTCGTGCGTGGCCGCGGCGATCTGAATTTGCGCAGCATTCTGATTCACAATTTCGGTGACGCGCTTTCCAATATCGCCATCATCGTCGGCGCAATCATCATTCATATGACGGGCCTTCGTTGGATCGATCCACTCTTGGGCATCGCGATTGGCCTATTGGTGTTGTGGTCCAGCATCGGAATTTTGCGGCAGTCCTCGCATATTTTGCTGGAAGGTCGACCTCAAGGTATGAGCGTGGAAGACGTAGCGCGCGCCGTTCTCACTGTCCCCGGCGTGCAGGAAGTCCACGACGTGCATATCTGGTCGCTGGGAGATGCCCACAACGCCCTCAGCCTCCACGCGCGCATCCCCGACATGCACCTCGATGAATGCGAACGCATCCTCTCCGACATTCAGGGAAAAGTAGCCGACAAATTTGGCATCGGCCACACCACCGTACAACTTGAACGCGCCGGCCTGCCCGCGCAATCCGGCTACGTCATGCCCGAACCCCTCAAAAAAGTCGAATCGGTCTAACCCGCAAACGCCCATCTCCGATTGGCTCGCTCTGTAGGTCGCCCTTGTAGGTCGCGGCTTCAGCCCGCGACATAAACAACCGCTAAACACGCGGCTTTTAGCCCCTGAAGCCTGCATCAACTGAGCCGGATTGACTCCTAGGTAGGAAAAATTACGCCGGGGCACGAAACGTCAGCCCGCGTTCTTCATTAAATTGCTGCGTCGCCTTCAAATCGAGCGCGTCACGCGAAACGCTGCGCCGCGTCCCTTCACTCGAAATGTAACGCAACGACCCTTGCTCCCACGAATAAGCCACCGCAAAGAAAACCGTCCCGTCCCGCCGCACAAACACATATTCCGGAACGTTAGCCTGCGGCCCAGGCTGCTCCACCGGCGGACGATTCACGCTGGCGGTCCGCGGAGGGCGATCATCGCGCTCATCAGGACCCAAGTCTTCCGCATCATCGACCGCTTGTCCGTCACCTTGCCCATACCCAGCCATGTCCGGCCCGGTCGGCACGTAATACCCGCCGCCCCCATCAAAAAAAGGAAACAACACTCCAAATTCGTTCCGGCGGTCCCGCCCATGTCCCCTGTCGCGCCCGCGATTCCCACGCGTGGCCGCCACATGTACGGCGTCGAATCCCAGTCCCGGCACGTTGGAATCGTCCGCAAAATCCACTCCAGCTCCTCGCGGACTTCTGAACTGTGGCGCTCGAGTGCCTGCAGCTCTGCTGGGCCGCCCGCTTCCGCGTATCGTGCCAGCCCGGCGCGGCATAATCTGTCCACTGGAAGATCGTGGGATCGCCAGGTGACTTCCCGGCGAACTTGTTACGCGTCCTACAGCCCTCCCCGGCGCCATCGCACTCCCATGCACCGCCCCTCCGGGCGCACCGGACGCATGAGCGCCAACACCCACGCCGCCGCCACTCACAGCCGTGCCCCCGTGGCCTTGTGCCGCCACGAAATTTGCGTTGCCCATGAAAAGAATCGCTGAAAGACCCGCTAGAAGTAGTACCCGGCCCATGTTAGTCACCTGCATACCTGCCGCCGGATCGCCAGCGGTCATCCCACCATTACTCTGTATGATGCGGCAACTTCAGCACCGGTTTCAGTATGCCCCTTTTAACACGTTTCTAAGGGCTTGCCTACCCGAAGCTTAGTTCGGGCCAACTTCAACGGGCCGGAAGAATCCGCCTTTTGACCGGATCGTCGCGCTTCCATTGTGAGCTTAATGATTCACTCAGGAACCGCTTCCGCTATTTGCCATATACAATCGGCTGTCGAACTGCCCATCTTCAAAAACCGTTGAAACAGTCAGATGTCGGAATTTTTCGGCTTCGCTCGCGCGCGCCGCTTCCGCTTGTTGCACCCGCTTTTCCGCATCTACACCAAGGATCAGCCGCACCGGCACCTCGTCGCTACTTGCGAGTTGCAAAATTACATCCGCGATCTTCCGAGGATCACCTTCTGAACGCCCTTCGAGGCCTCGCAACATCTTGAGTATCGAACCGACCGAGGCCTCGTATTCCGGCAGCAGCTCCGGCGCATTCTGCCCTGCCCGCCGTGCCCAGTTGGTCCGGATGCCGCCCGGTTCTAATGTGCACACCTTCACTCCGAAGGGTGCGACTTCCATCGCTAGCGAGTCGCTGAAACCGCCCACCGCCCATTTGGCCGCGTGATACGGCGTATTGCCGGCAACCGCGAGGCGGCCGCCGACTGAAGATACCTGAAAGATGTGACCGCTTTTCTGCTTGCGCATCACTGGCACGGCCGCGCGCGTGGTGTACACCACCCCGTAAAAGCAGGTGTCCACGACAGCCTGGAAATCCTCCGCACGCATCTGCTCGAACGGCGCAAACTGTCCATAACCGGCGTTGTTGACCAGCACGTCCAGCCGCCCGAAGGTGTCCACCGCCAACTGCACGGCCGCCTTTGCTGCAGCCTCATCACGCACTTCCAGCGTAACCGGCTTCACCCGCTCGCCGTACTGCGCCACCAGAGGTGTCAGTTCCTCCGTGCGGCGCGCTCCGGCTACCACGTTGTCGCCTGCGGCTAGCGCGGCTTCCGCGATGTCCCGCCCTAACCCGTTTCCGCTGCCCGTAATCAACCAAACTTTTGCCATGGCAATATCCTCCCATACATACGATGATCAGAATGACTGACTGGATACTCATTTTATTTTTTCCGCAAATATAATTTCATCGCATCGCTCGCCAGAACACTTGAAAACCCTGCTTAATGAGCTCTCTCCGCCGTTTTGGCTGTTTTGCGATGAATTCCATCGTTGCTTCTTGCATCGCTGCCATAGTGGCCGCCGCGAAACCTGCCGGCAGTCCGCGCACCCCCCCGTGCGTTCCTAACTCCCTTAATGTTTTGTCTATCGTGCTGCGTTGCCCGGCTGTCCTCGCACGTGTCTCGGGAGTGATCAGGTCGGAGACGTTCAACTGCACCGAAACCTTCCGTTTCTCTGGAAATTCAATGGCCCAATCGAGAGAGCTCGACCATATATGCCGTGCGCGCCGCTCCAGACTCGCGTTATGCGGAAAATTCACGTTTATCCTGGTGTAGACCTCGCCCTTCAGCTCGAGATAAAGCTCGTTCAGCAATTCTTCCTTGTTTGCGAAGTACGTGAAGAGCGTGCCCGCGGCAACGCCCGCGCGTCTGGCGATCTTCGCCGTGGGTGCACCGAGCCCGGCCTGGGCAATCTCGTGCACCGCCGCCCGCAGGATTGCCGTTCGTTTCTCAGAACTTTTGACTCGTGCCATTCCTATGGATGAGCGTACAGTGGTTCGGCCTTGCGAGTCACGGCCATGATCGGCTTACTACAGACAGTAAAACCAAAACTGAAACTTGACCGCTACGGCCATTTGCCACCCGTCGCGCTTCCCCGTTTTCCGGGGATGTGCTATAACCTTCGAACCGTGCAATCCACCACGAAACAGGTGCCGGCCTACGACGCTCTGCAGCCTGATCATTCGACGCACTCCCCGAATGCTTCTACTTCAGCGGCCGCGCCTTACGAACATGCTTCGCACTATTGTCCCGTCTGCTCGCAGCGGCTCGAATCCCGCCGTTGCAAGTTGATTTGCACCGTGTGTGGTTATTACATGTCCTGCGCGGACTATTATTGATAAGCTTTGCGGCGCCGGTTCATCTAGGTCCGGAGCCTTTTTGTCGACGAGGAGGAAACTAAAGTGGCATTGAAATTTACGAATCGCGAAGTGGACGGTGTCTCGGTCGTAGCCCTAGATGGCCGCATCGTGCTCGGTGAAGAAAGCAACGCACTGCGCGAACGGGTGAAGGCCTTGGTAGCCGAAGGCAAAAAGAAAATCGTGCTGAACATGGCCAATATCACCTTCATCGACAGCGCCGGCCTCGGCACGCTAGTCGCCGCGCATCATAGCGCCAAGTCACAAGGCGCCGCTCTTAAGCTCTGCAACCTGGGCGCTAAGTTCCAGGAAGTTCTGCAGATCACCAAGCTGCTGACAGTGTTCGACGTCTATAACAACGAGTCCGAAGCCGTAGCCAGCTTCAAGTAAGGACTGGCGAACCGTTAGCTCTCACCTTTAAACAAACGCGCCACAGCTCTTAATTGCCGAAGCGCAAAGCCCGCACGCCACAGTGTGTGGGCTCATTAACGTGAGCCATCGCATCTCCTGATGCCCTCACGCTCGTTCCGGATCCACGCTATACATCGTGATTCCACTCATCAGTTTCGGATAAAAATCCGTGGACTTCTGCGGCATCACTTCTCCCGAGGTCGCAATTTTTACCACTTCCTCCACGTCGCAAGGGTTCAGCAAAAAAGCAATCTGCGCCGCGCCGCTGTCCACTGCATCTAGCGCCGCCCCGGCTTCCCGCTCGTAGCTAAGATTTGCCTCCGCCTTCACCGATTGTGGCGTGATCCCCAATCCCGGCTCCAGAATTCCCTCATGCAACAACACCACGTCCAGCTCCCGCTGCAACGGTGAAACATTATGCAAAAGCCGGCTCAAATCCACCCCCTCGCGTAACGTCAGCACATAAAATGCGCGCTTCTCCTTCGCCGCCACCGCCGGATACACCCCCAGGGCCCGTTTCCTTCGCGCCGCCGATAGCTTTCGCAAAAATTCTTCTCGCGCTTTCTGCTTTGTGCTCTCATCCCCAAACTCGCTGCTTTCCGCCGTAAACCACGGCTCCAGGTGTCTACGCAATTCGGACCAATTGAACTCGCGTAATTTCGCCACCACACGATGCGTTGGAAGAATGGTTAGTCCCGCCCCTTGCGTATTGATAAACGTCATCATCGCCCGTTCGTAAGGAGCGTCCGCAATCGTCCTCCCCGCCTGCGCGCGCCGCTCGTTTCGATAATTCAGCGCCGTCTCATAGCGGTGATGTCCGTCCGCGATGACCAATTTTTGCTCCGCCATCGCTTCTTGAATCGCTTTCACCGGTTCCGCATCGGAAATTACCCACAGCCGGTGAATCACTCCATACTCATCCGTCATTTCCGTTGCGGGAGCCGCCGACTTCTCCGCCTCGTTCAATATCGCGTCCACGCGTCTCTGCGCATCCGAATAAATCAGAAACAATTGCCCCGTGGCCATCTGCGTGTGCCGCAACAATTCCAGCCGGTCCGCCTTTGGCCCCGACAGCGTATGTTCGTGCCGGTAAATCACACCTGCGGAATATTCCTCCAGCTGTCCCGCCCCGATAAATCCGCGCCGCGTATAACGCTCATTCGTTCCCGGCACCGTATATTCCTGCGTGTACCCATAAAATGACGCCATCGGATCCTGCGCCACGACGCCGCTGCGGATGCACTCCTGTATCGCCGCAGCCGCGCGCGTGTAGACGTTATTGCCTGGCGCGTCGGTGGGATGCACGCGCCCCTTTTCTACAGTGATCAAATTGTGCGGATGCGCTGCGTAATACTTGTCCTGCATCGCCGGAGAAATTTTGTCATACGGCTGCGTAAGCACCTGTTCAAACGGCGCATGTCTGGGGTTATAGCGGAATGCCCGAAACGGAACAACCTTGGCCATGTATTCTCCGGAAATTTTTATGAATTTGTAGTCGTCTAGTTTACGCGAAGTCCACGCCGAGCGTCGTCCTCGCCCACGCGCGTAATTCGATCAGCGCTAAATCACCTGCACATCCAGCAACGCCACCCAGTATTGAACGGATTGCAGCGCGAATCCGCAAAGTATCAGTGCAATTCCCAGCACTCCAAGCGCCCGCTGAGGCAGTCGATCTGCATAGTATTCGATGTACGGATTGACGATGATTCCCAACGCCGTGACCAGTCCGGTCACCACTCCCACGCGCATCGCAAACCGCCACGGATGCTCAAGATGCTGCGCGAAAATTCCGCATACCAATGCCGCAGCGCTGTAGCCCACGGTGCGGACTACGGTTCCCCAAAATTGCTTGCGCGAGAAGCGCGGCCGCCGCGCAGCCGCATAGTCCAATCCCGGCCGCATGCCCCGCGAATAGGCGATCACCTGTCCGCCAGTAATCAGAATGCCGAAGGCCACGACAAACCGTACTCCGACCATTGGATAAAGCCCTGCGGCAAAACCCGCCGAGCGCACCGCGCTAAAAAAAGCTTCCCATGGCAATGAATAATGACTGCGGCCCCGCGCGGCCCGGTTAAGTTCAATCGCCACCGTCACGCCAGTGGCCACACCGGAAACCACACCAAAGAAAAACCCTAGCCCGATTGCATACCCGATACCGAATACGATCGAGTATGTCACCGCTCTCGTCAGCAACCGCAGCGGCCCGTGTTCCCCGCCCAGTAAATCGTAAGCGAGATACAAGGTGCCCAGCACGTCGAGGCACGTCGCCGCGATGCTCACGCCGGCCAATAAGTGATGATCGATGGAATGCGGGAAATGCACGCGATGATTGTAGAAGGGAAGTCACCTACACTCCAAAAGTTACTTCCGCTTCAGAGCGGATTTCCCTGCGTTTCTGTTTTTTTCTGAATGCTTTAGAATATTTATATACCAATGGCTGCCCATAATTTTCCCGCGGTTCGCGCCCTGATTTTCGATCTTGACGGCACGCTCATCGATTCGAAGCTCGACTTGATCCATTCCGTAAACGCCACGCTCCGCCAACTGCATCGCCCGGAGTTGCCGGAAGAAACTATTTCCAGCTACATCGGCAACGGCGCGCCCGTCCTCGTCGCCAAATCCCTGGGCCAGGACGTGAACCCCGAAGAGCTCGACCGCGCCCTGAAATTTTTCCTCTCCCATTACGAACAACACAAAATGGACAACACTTGCGCATATCCCGGCGTTCCCGAAGCCTTGCGCGAACTTTCCTCCATGCCCATGGCCGTGCTCACCAACAAGCCCGTGCGCATCAGCGTGCGCATTCTCGAAGCTCTCGACCTCTCCAAATATTTTCGCGCCATCTACGGCGGAAACAGTTTCGCCACCAAAAAACCCGATCCCCTCGGTGTAAACACCATCCTTCGCGAATTTAGCACCCAACCCCACGAAGCCGTGCTCATCGGCGACTCCGAAGTTGACGTGCAAACCGCTCGCAACGCAGGCATTCTCTCCGCCATCGTGAATTACGGTTTTGGCATTCATGATCGCGCTGCTCATCCCGCCGACATCTACCTCGACCGCCTCATCGATATCGTCCCGGCCCTGACCGCCACGCATTCGTGATTTCCAGTACTCGCGCTTGCGTTCCATCGCCGCGCTTGGCAGACTCACCCAGTGCTCATCGGCATATTCTCAGAACTGGACGCGCCAGGCGGCGTTCAACGCGCCAGCCGCCACTTGGCCGCCGTCCTCACGGAGTTTGCCGCCAGCCGTGCCATGGAGTGCCGTCTCTTCAGCCTCAATGACTCACCGGAACTTCACCGCATGTCCGTGGGCGGCCGCGAATTTGTTTTCACCGGCTGCGAGCGCGCGAAGGGCCGCTTTGCCGCCACCGCTTTTCGCACCGCTCGCCGCCACGCCAAGTTAGTCCTCGCCGGGCATCCAAATTTGGCCCCCGTAACTCAGACCATGCGATTAGCCGCCCCGCGCATGAAAACAATTATCTGCACTCACGGTATCGAGGTATGGCAGCCCCTGCCCGCCGTGCGCCAACGCTCATTACGCCGCGCCAACCTCGTTCTCGCGCCCAGTCAAAGCACCGCGCAGCACGTCATCACTCAGCAGAAAGTGAAGCCCGAGCGTGTTCGCGTTCTTCCCTGGGCTCTCGATCCGGAATTCGAAGCCCTTCTTCCCGCTGCATCGAAAGCCCCGACGCCTCCCGACTTTCCCACTGGGCGCGTAATTCTCACCGTCGGCCGCTGGCTCGCCACGGAACGCTACAAAGGCATGGACACGCTGATCAACACGCTTCCTCGCTTGCTCCCGCGCTGGCCCGAAGTGCGGCTCGCCATGGTCGGCGAAGGCGATGATCGCGACTGGCTCGAAAATCTCGCCGAAAAAAATGGTGTGCGCTCCCATGTACGCTTCCTCAGCGGACTTTCCTATTCGCAGCTCGCCTCGTGCTACTCTGCTTGCGAAATTTTTGCGCTGCCCAGCCAGGCGGAAGGTTTTGGCCTCGTCTATCTGGAAGCCATGGCCTGCCGCAAGCCCGTCATCGGTGGCGCTCATGGTGGCGCGCCCGAAGTGATCATCGATGGAGTAACCGGATACCTCGTGCAACATGGCGACGCACCCCAGCTTGCTATCGCAATCGAGACCCTGCTGTCCGATCCGGCTCTCGCCCGCGAGATGGGGGCGCGCGGCTCTCAGCGTGTGGAGCACGAATTTCGCTTCAGCGTTTTCGCTAAAACGCTAAAAAAAATTCTTCGCGAACAATGCGAATCTTGAACGTCACCGAAACCTACGCTCCTTTCCTGGAATTCGGCGGCCCTCCTGTAAAAGTGCGCGCCTTGGCGCAAGGTCTGGCGCAGCGCGGCCACGCCGTAAACGTGCTCACCGCGGATTGGGGCCTAGAAAAGCGCTTGCCTCAGCATTCCGAAGCGGAACTTCAAGCTCTCGGCTGGGACCGTTCGCCCTTCGGTTGGCGGCATGCGGGAGACGGCATCCAATCCATTTATCTGCCCAGCTGGTTTCGTTACCGCGCGCTAAGCTGGAATCCTGCGGTGCAGCGCTACTGCCGCGCGCGTTTGCAGAATTTTGACCTGGTCCACGTTTTTGGCATTTACGATCTTCTCGGGCCTCCCGTGGCCGCCGCCGCGCGGGCGCGAAACATACCTTACGTTGTCGAGCCCATCGGCATGTTCGTGCCGATTGTTCGCAACGTATGGCTGAAACGCATGTATCATTATTTCGTTGGCCGCCGATTATTTGCCGGTGCCAGCGCGGTCATCGCCACGTCAGACCTGGAGGTTCAGGAGTTGGTTGCCGCTGGCGTCGCGCCCCAGAAAATCGTGCTTCGCCGGAATGGTGTCGAGTCGCCCGCTGCGTGGCCGCCGCGCGGCAAGTTTCGCGCCGCTTTCGACATTCCTGAACAGGCTCGCCTAATTTTGTTTTTGGGCCGCTTGTCGCTCAAGAAAAGCCCCGAATTATTACTTCAGGCTTTCGGGAACCTTTTGCAACGAATGGGGGAACCCACCTTAATGTTGGCATTTGCCGGGCCGGATGAAAACAACATGCAACAGCGTCTTGCCGCGACGGCTGCCCGTCTCGGGATAGCTGCTCGCGTAAAATTTTCAGGCCCACTCTATGGCGACGATAAATGGGCGGCCTACCGTGACGCCGACGTTTTTGTGCTGCCCTCGCAAAACGAAAACTTTGGCAACACCGCCGCCGAAGCCGTCGCCGCCGCAACCCCGGTGGTAGTTACTGAGCAATGCGGCATCGCGCCGCTGGTTAAAGATGTCGCTGGCTTGGTGGTCGCCCACGATGAAACATCTGTTGCAAATGCCCTGGAGCGTCTCATTCGCGATCCCCAACTTCACGCTAAATTTGTTGCCGGTTGCGCCGAGCTCACCCCTAGTCTTACTTGGCAGGAACCCGTAACACAAATGGAAACTTTGTATGGCACACTGACGACGCCGGCAGTTTCCGGCGCCTCATCCCGGTTCATGGAGTAGACGGTGCCCGCTGTGACCCCCAGGCGAGTAGCCATTTTTCGCGTACTTTGGCGCACCGCAAATGCGCTTCTCGTCGCCTCGTTGTTGTTCGTCGGTTATTCCGCCACCTGGGAATATTCCGTGCGCCGCTACCTCAAGGGATTCTCGGACGCCATCGTTCCGAGTCCAGCCGCTTCGGAAGAAAAAATCGATGCCATCCTCACTTGGATCCGCAGTGGCGCTCCTCGTCCGCTCGCTCCTAATCTCGACGAACTCGGCAGCCGCGATCCCGAAACCACCCTGAATTACAGCCAACTGCTGGCCATTTGCGGCACCGCCACCAACGCTTTCTTGAATCTCTCCCGCAGTGCCGGCCTCACCGCTCGCCGTCTCCTGCTGCTCACTCCCGAACATACTGCCAAGCACGTGGTCGCCGAAGTGCTCGTGGATGGTCGCTGGATCATCGTGGATCCCACATACCGGATCATCCTGCGCGATGCGCAAGGGCATACGCTTACTCGCAAGGATCTGCAAAATCCCGCAATATTGGCTCAAGCTACCGGAAAAATTCCCGGCTATCTTCCCATTTATACTTATCAAAGCTTCGCGCATGTCCGCCTCGCGCGGCTCCCCCTTGCTGGTTTCGGGCTGCCGTCCTTCCTGCGAAAGATTTACCCCTCCTGGGATGAAGATTTTGACTGGAGTCTGCTGCTCGAACGCGAATCATTCTTTTTCTTTTTCATCTCTTTCTTGGCCTTTATTTTTTTGCTTATTATTCGCTTTCTGCTAGCCTGGTACGCCGATTATCATTTACGTGTGTCTCGTTTTCGCTTTCGCCGCCACATGCTTCGCGCCGGTGCTACCTTTTTCTCTCCTCCTGAGATAAAAGAATAGCGTGTGCGGAATTTGTGGCGCTGCCTTCACCGCTCCTGATAAAGACACCCAATCGCGTGTGCGCGTCATGACCGCCGCCATGTCTCACCGTGGTCCCGATGGCGAGGGCTTTATCATGAACGAACCACGCGCCCCCGGTCTCGCTCTGGGCATGCGCCGTTTGTCCATCATCGATCTGCCCGGCGGCCACCAACCCATTTGGAACGAAACCCACGATGTCGCCGTAATTTACAACGGTGAACTGTATAACTATCGCCGGTTGCGTGAAGCCCTTCTACTGTGCGGCCATCGCTTCTCCACGCAGTCCGATACCGAAGTCCTCGTGCACGCCTGGGAAGAATGGGGCGAAGATTGTCTCGCCGAGCTGCGCGGTATGTTTGCCTTCGCTGTGCTCGATTTGCGCCACCGCCATGCCGCCGTGCCTGTCCTTTTTCTCGCACGCGACCCCCTGGGCATCAAGCCCTTGTACTACACGCAGACTTCCGATGGCTTCGCGTTCGCTTCCGAAGTCCGCGCTTTGCTCGCCTCCGGTCTTTGCCCCAAACAAATTTCGCAAGACGCGCTTACCGCCTATCTTCTTTTTGGCAGCGTTTCTGAGCCCGTCACTCTGCTCGATGGTGTTTTTTCTCTGCCGCCCGGCCACAAAATGTTGATGTACATTCCCGAGCGCCGCCGCGTTCCTCGCGCTCGCCCCTGGTACGACACTGCCCGCAGTCCTGCGGCTCGCGATCCCAACCGGCCCAGAGAATTTTCCGCCGCTGCGCGCCTTTTGCGGCCGCTTCTACAAGATGCAGTCGAAGCGCACCTCATCGCCGACGTTCCAGTAGGACTCTTTCTTTCTAGCGGCCTCGACTCCGGCGCCATCGCCATGCTCGCAGGCCGCGCCAAAGCCGGCATCCAAAGTTTCACGCTGACATTTCCAGGAACGACTTTCGATGAAGCGGCCCTCGCTCGCATTGTCGCCGGCCGCTGCGGCTCGCAGCACACCGAAGTTCCCCTCGACGGTGCCGCAATTCTGTCGCGACTCGATGAAGCCATCGCTGCCCTCGATCAGCCCACTATGGACGGGATCAACAGCTATTTTGTTTCCTGGGCTGCGCGCCAGGTTGGATTAAAAGTTGCCCTTTCCGGATTGGGCGGCGACGAACTGTTCGCCGGCTACTCTACTTTCTCCGACGTTCCGCGTTTAAATAAATTGGCGCAAACCGCGAAACTTTTCCCCGCCTCTCTTCGGCGATCCCTGGTGCCTCTGTTGCGCACCATTCTTGGAGGCGCGGGCAAATCAGACGCCAGTTCTAAAGCTGCCGCCGCGTGGACCGATCCCCACGTTTTGCCGCACCTGTATTTTTTTGCGCGCGCTTTATTTCCGCCCGGTAGCCGCCTCAACGACCTTGTCGATCCGCGCTTTCGCGTCAGCGCCATCAGCGCCGATGGTGTCACCCTCGATCCCACCTGGCTCGCCTGGTTCCAACGCGTCACCGACGAGGCCACCAAAATGGAGCCCATCGCGGCAATTTCCTGGCTCGAAATGCGTACTTATATGGCCAGCACTTTGCTCCGCGACACCGATTCGGTCAGCATGGCCCGCTCCCTGGAAGTTCGCGTGCCTCTGCTCGATACTCCGCTCGTCGAATTCGCGAACGCCTTGCCGGACGCCGCGCGCACCAAGCCAGGTTTGCAGAAAGCTCTTCTCGTCGAAGCTCTCCGCGACTTGCTGCCGCCGGAAATTCTCGCGCAGCGCAAGCGCACTTTCACCTTGCCGTGGGAAGAGTGGCTGCGCGGCCCCTTGCGCTCTCGCTTGGATGCCAGTTTCGCTTCACCATCTCCGAGCTTGGCTCAGCATCTGCATTTCGACGGCGTTCGCGCCGTTTGGAACGATTTTCTCGCCGGCAAAACTTCCTGGTCTCGCCCCTGGTCCCTCTACGTTTTAAACGAGTGGTGCCGCCGCCACCTTCCTGCATAAGCTCGTTGCCTAAGGTAAACTGATCTTCATTCCATGAACATTCTCGGAATTAATGCTTACCACGGCAACGCTTCCACCGCGATCGTTTGCGACGGTCAATTGATTGCCGCCGTGGAAGAAGAGCGTTTCAATCGCGTGAAATATGCCGCCGGTTTTCCCGCGCAGGCCATCCGCTTTTGCCTCAAGGAAGCCGGCCTGACCCTCGCGGACATCGATCATGTCGCTATTCCGCGTAATCCCTACGCGCGCCTGTTCACGAAATTAATTTATTCCTTGCGCATGCCTTCCTTCGCCCGTCAACGCGCCAGGGTTCTCGCTACGTTTACGGGCATCCCTGAAGCGCTTGCCGCTGCCTTCGACGCCGACCCGCAAAAAATAAAAGCTAAATTTCATCGCATCGAGCATCACCAAGCTCACCTGGCCAGCAGTTTTTTTGTTTCTCCCTTCGAGAGCGCTGCCCTTCTCTCCGCCGATGGCCTCGGCGATTTTGCCAGCACCATGTGGGGCGTCGCCAGCGGCAGCCGCATGAACATCCACGGCTCCGTCGCCTTTCCTCATTCGCTGGGACTTTTTTACAGCGCCGTCACTCAGTATCTCGGCTTCCTGAAATTTGGCGATGAATACAAAGTGATGGGCCTCGGCGCCTACGGCCAGCCCGAGCATCTTGAAGCCTTTCGCGACATCGTCCGCTTCGACGAAAATTCTGGCGTCAACGGTTTCCGCCTCGGCCTCGATTACTTCACCCACCACCGCACCGGACCTGAAATGAGCTGGGCCGAAGCTGACAAAACCCCCACGCTTGGCAAACTGTTCTCTCCCGAACTGGCTCGCCACCTCGGGCCGGTGCGGGGCCCTGATGAGCCGCTCGAGCCGCGCCATCGTAATCTCGCGGCGTCGCTCCAGGCGCGCCTCGAAGAGGTTTACCTCGGGATGTTGCGCAAGCTCGCCACAGCTACAGGCAAGAAGTCCGTGTGTCTCGCTGGCGGCGTAGCTTTCAATTGCGTCGCCAACGGGAAAATTTTTGACTCCACCGGTTTTGAGCAGGTCTATGTTCACCCCGCTGCAGGCGATGGCGGCCTATCCGTTGGCGCCGCGTTTTATGTGTGGAATCAGATTCTCGGCAAGCCGCGCTCCTTCGTCATGAACCACGCGTACTGGGGCCCCGGCTATTCGCGCGACCAGCTGCGCAGCGCTATCGATTCCAGCGCACTCTCGCGTAACGGTTATTCCGTAGCCGAACTCCCTGAGCCGGACCTCGTGCGCAACACCGCGCAAATTATCGCCGATGGAAAAATTCTCGGCTGGTTTCAAGGCCGCGCGGAATGGGGCCCGCGGGCCCTCGGCAATCGCAGCATCGTCGCCGATCCGCGGCGTCCGGAAATGAAAGAAATTCTGAACCGCCGCATCAAGCACCGCGAAATCTTCCGTCCCTTCGCGCCTTCCATCCTTGCCGAATCCACCGCCGATTATTTCGAAAAATCTCATCCCTCCCCGTTTATGACCCTCGCGTATTCCGTGCGCCCCGCGCAACGCGACAAAATTCCCGCGCCCACGCATGTGGACGGCACCGGCCGCCTGCAAACCGTAACGCGCGAAGCCAATCCGCGTTACTGGCAACTTATCAAAGCCTTTGAAAATCTCACCGGCGTCCCCGTGGTGCTCAACACCTCCTTCAACGACAACGAGCCCATCGTCTGCCGCCCTGAAGAAGCCATCGACTGTTTTCTGCGCACCCAAATGGACGCACTCGTCCTCGGCGACTTGCTAATCACCCGCCAGTAACGCCCAGTGCTTCGGTCATCCTCATGAGCCCGAATTTCCCCCTGATCGATTGGCGATTTATAGCCATCCATGATCCCGCGCGCTAACACTCATCCTCATAGCTGTACAATCTGCCCATGCGCATTTTGTTTTTGAATTTGTATTTTCCGCCGGACACTTCGGCCACCGCAAAATCCGCCGAGTCCATGGTCCACGCGCTGGCGCAAACGCACGAAGTCACCGTCCTGTGCGGCCGCCCCTCCTACGATCCAACCGAACGCCGCCCCTGGAGGCTCTGGCAAACAGAACGCCTCAGCACGAAGTCCACGCAATCCGTGGGCCAAACTGCCAGCGCCGCCTTCACCGTCATTCGCGCAGGTTCCACCGACTATCCGCGCATACAAATGAACCGCCGCATCCTGAATTACCTCACCTACGTGAAGCTCGCCGTCTGCCGCGCGCTTTTTATTCCTTGCGACGTGATCTTCGCCATGACCGACCCGCCCTTCAACGGCATCGTCGGCGCATTTCTATCCGTTCTAAAACGCAAGCCTCTTATCTACGACATTCAAGATATGTATCCCGACATGGCCGTCGCCGGTTCCATCGTCCAACCCGGCCTCCTCACACAATTTTGGGAGCGACTTCATCGTTGGGCCTTGCGCCACGCGACACGCATCATCGTCCTCGGCGACGACATGCGCGCCCGCATCATCGCCAAGGGCCCCAAAGGCTCCAAGGACCCCAAAGACATTGACCCCGCCAAAGTTTTCATCGTGCGCAGCGGTGTCGACACCCCTCCAACTGACTCACCACCGCCTCTAAATCCCGAAGTAACGCGCGCTATCCGCGGAAATTTTCGTTTCGTCCTTCTTCACGCCGGCAATTTAGGTTTTTACGGCGCATGGGACGCCATCATCGCTGCCGGGCGCAAACTCGAACACGAAAATATCGGATTTATTTTTGTCGGCGACGGAGCCGAGCGTTCCCGTCTGGAAATTCTAGCGGCTGGTGCCTCCAACGTCCGCTTCTTGCCATTCTTCCCCAGCTCTGACATTCCCTCCGTCCTCGCCGCCCCCGACGCCCACATCGTCACCATTAAGCGCGGCCTCGAGGGCGTCGTCGTCCCAAGTAAAATGTTCGGCATCATCGCCGCTGGAAAACCCATCGTCGCCGTCGCCGCCCGTGACACCGACGTTGCCGCCCTCGGCCTCCGCCACGGGTTCGCCATCTGCGCCGATCCCGCTAATCCCGAAGAATTGGCCTCCATCATCCGGCGCATCGCCGCGGATCCCGCAGCCCTTGCGGCTATGGCACACGCCGCCGTCCAAGCAGCGGCCCAATACTCCGGCGCTAACGAACTGCGCACTCTCCAACGCATTGTCGAAGACTTACACCGCCGTCCCTAGCCTCAGCGAAACCCTCGCCTGCAGCACCGCAGGACCGCACTAACACTTATGTTAATCAAATTGTTATTACCGACCGTCTACTACAGTAATTTCCCGGCTTGTAGCCCGCTGATTTACTAAGTATGGTAGTTACGCTGCGTGGGGCAGCGACTTGACCTTGGGAGCCGGACACCCAATCCGGCAAATATTAATGTGAACGCGGCTTCTTTCTCTCGGGCCGTCGTTTACTTCCATTTCATGAGGTTGCATGGCCGCAGGCCTGCTCGCGTTTTTCGTCGCGCTGATCGCATCTCTATTGCTGGTCGTTCCCGTGCGCTCCTTGGCACTCCGCGTCGGCATGGTTGATTTGCCCGGCCCACGCAAAGTTCATCTCCGCCCCATCCCGCTACTCGGCGGTTTGGCCATGTATGGCGCCGTCATGATTGCCGTGCTCTTCGTTTTCGATGGTCCCGCGCGCGCCCAGATTGAAGGCATCCTTGCCGGCGCCTCGCTCGTCGCTGCCGTGGGCATCCTCGACGACCGCGGCTGGCTCCATCATCAGGTAAAGCTCTTCATCGGTATGCCCCTCGCTGCCGTGATCCTGCTTATCACTGGCATCCACGCCCAAGTCTTCAGTGTCCTGTTAGGCGGCCGCACCGGCTATATTCTCGACGCCATTTTAACCGTCGTCTGGGTGGTGGGCATCACCGCCTCGTTCAGCATTCTTGACCACATGGACGGCCTATGCGCCGGAATCGCCGCCGTCGCCTCCGTCTCATTTGCCGCAATCGCTTATCTAAATGGTCAGACTTTCGTCGCTACTTTGGCCGCCGCGGTTCTGGGAGCCGCCACCGGCTTCTTACGCTGGAACTTTAAGCCCGCTAAGATTTTCATGGGTGATGGCGGCGCCATGTTTCTCGGATTCCTGATGGCCACCCTGGCATTGAAGTTGCGCCTCGAACACGCCGCGCCGCTCGCCAGTTGGCTCGTCCCGATTTTGATTCTGGGCGTCACTATTTTCGACACTACTCTCGTTACCGTTTCCAGGGCCCGCCGCGGATTGCTGCCCTTCGCAACACCCGGAAAAGACCATGCCGCTCACCGCTTGTCGAACCTGGGCCTCGGCCATCGCGGCTCAGTCCTCTCGCTATATCTCCTCGGCGCGTTTAGCGGCGCTACCGCCTTAGTGGTCAGCTATCTTCCATCCCTCGGCGCCGCCATCGTCGGCGTCATCACGCTCGTGCTCATCTTCGCTGGCGTAGCCTACCTCGAACGCGCCCCCTACGAACGCCAACACACGGCCGCCCCCCCCGCAGAAAAACCAACCCTGAACCAGTTTGCCGATTGATACCCCAAAATTTGCCCGCCTCAAATGGCAGGATGAATGGCACTGACTCCAGCTATGAGACCTTAAGTGTTCTTAAAGCCGCGCATCATTAGAGAAAAGCTGTTGGAGAAAATTGTTGGAAGAAAAACCATTAGGGGAAAATTCCATTTGCTGCCCCCGCTTCTTTGTCCCGTGAATTTTCGCTATACTCTCAGCGGGCGTCCTATCCCAATCATCGCGTAATTCCCCAAAGGGCGGACCTAAAGGGCTAAAGCATTTCTAGTGTTGTGATTTCGAGCTGAAGCATCAAACACCCGCGTCGGTTGGGGCAAACCAAACGGTGGCAGACATAGCTAATAATTCCCGGCCACGCCGGGAAGACGGTGAAGTAATTGTAGTTGGCGGTTCCGCCGCGGGTTTGTACGCTGCCACTGCGGTAGCGCGTGGCGGCCGTCGCGTTCGCGTTCTCGAGTCCAAGCCCTGCTTCGATCCTCCCGACCGCACCCTCATCGTCACCAGCCATTTCCGTGATCAGCTTGGGGTTGCCGCTCGTGAGAGCATCATCAACGAAATTCGCCGCTTCGAACTGTATACCGACGGGCGTTCCGCGCAGATTGCCCTCACAAAGCCCGATCTGATCATCGAACGTTCCCGGCTCATTCCCGCGCTCGCTCGCGAGGCCCAGGCCTCCGGCGCAAAGTTATCCTTCGATACTCGTTTCCTGGGCATGGGTCCCAATTCCAGCGGCCTCCGTCTTGAAACCGAAACAGCCGGCCGCCGAGAAGAATTGCACGCCGCCAGCGTTGTGGGTGCCGACGGCGCCACCAGCAGGGTCGCGCGCACCGCAGGCTGGCCGCCCATTGAAACCGTTCCATTAATGCAAGCCATCGTACGCCTGCCCAAAGATTGCCCCGTCGATACCACCCGCGTCTGGTTTGTCCCCGACGACACGCCGTATTTTTATTGGCTCGTCCCCGAATCCTCCGAACGCGGTGCTTTAGGCGTGATCGGCGAACAGGGCAGCGACACCAAGCGCCGCTTCGAGCGCTTCCTCGAAAAAAAGCATCTCGAGCCCCTCGAGTGGCAGGGCGCGCGCATCCCCGTGTACCGCAAGTGGGTGCCTGTTCGTAAGCGCGTCGGCAACGGCGAGGTCTATTTAGTCGGCGACGCCGCCGCGCAAGTGAAAGTTTCCACCGTGGGCGGCATCGTGACCGGTTTTCGCGGCGCGCTGGGCGTGGCGCAATCCATTCTCCACCGCGGCCGCAGCGCGGAATTGCGCGCACTCCGCCGCGAACTAAGCACCCATTGGCTCATCCGCCGCACGCTGCACCATTTTCAGCAGAAAGATTATTCGCAGTTGGTTGACCTCTTGGACGCCGGCATCCGCGCATCGCTCGGCGAGATCAACCGTGACGAATCCACGCGCCTGCTTTGGAACGTGATTCGCCGCCAGCCGCAGCTCGTGCTTCTGGGTTTGCGCGGTCTGCTGATGGGTAAGCGAAATTCGTAACTCAAAATTTCTTATCAAGTTAAAATCGCAATTGCTCCGTCGGCCAAGCAGCTTTACCATCTCGCGCGCTGCCTTTCTGAGCGCAGTTCTGCAATGATATAGTGAAGTTATTTAGCGCACGCCCCGCGCCATTCCATTCTGTCTAAAGGGAGTTACCTTGCATATTTGTGTAGTCGGGTGTGGTTATGTGGGACTGGTGACTGCCGCGTGCCTCGCCGAAGCCGGGCACCACGTAATTTGCACCGACATCGATCCCGAGCGCATCGCCAAGCTGAACGCCGGCATCGTTCCCATTTACGAGCAGCATCTCGATAC
>Ga0073928_10002455_pt1 | contig 31780 bp, 28 predicted proteins | sample PaiPotPPA55metaG_FD_76969 | JGI IMG/M metagenome (GOLD analysis project Ga0073928, IMG submission 76969) | Iron sulfur acid spring bacterial and archeal communities from Banff, Canada, to study Microbial Dark Matter (Phase II) - Paint Pots PPA... ...
GGTGTATGGAATGAACAGCCCAGGGCGGCCTGCGGTCATGACGAGCGCTTCAGGGAAGTGATCGGCGATAAACGATTCCGGGATGTACGGATCGTCCTGCCCCGCCATGACCAGATCCGCGTAACGGGCATAGCGAGAAATCGCTTCGTCTGAGGAATCGGGATGGTCGATCCACTGTCCCGTGACGCCCGCCCGCAGCAATTCTGCGTGAAAGATCCGCTCGAGCGCACCGTGGCGTTCCTGGCGGGACTTGCGGTGCACTTCATAGTAGTCAGCCGCGCCGGCCATGACATAGAACGAACGCGGATCAGGCGTGAACGACGAGAACACACCGGTCAGGTGGGCGTCGAATTGTCTGGCGAGACGTATTGCATATTCGAGTCGTGAATGGGCGCGCGCGCTCATGTCGAGTTGAACGACGATGCTTTTGTAGCTCATCGCGGAGGCTCCGTTAGTGGGTCGGTGGCTCGGTGATACAGCGAGCAGGCGGCGTTGTTCCGGAACCAGTCCGGAGCGCGGCGCTTACAAAAAGTCTATGACGTCGAGCCTTTTTTCCGTTGATGCAGATCAACAACCGGCATCTCCGGCGCATCTTGAGCGGAGCGGGGCTGTGCTCATGGCCGTAGCGGAAACGTCCGCCTTCATGTCCCCATGATTGATACAGGTCAACTGCGCCCGCGTCGGCCAAGCCTAGAGTTTCGTCGTGGAAGCCTGGTTTCCAGGCATGTCCCGGCATAAGGAGATTGACGATGAAGGCACTCGTGTATCACGGGCCTGGCAGTAAATCCCTCGACGAACGGCCGACGCCCAAGCTACTTTCGGCGACGGACGCAATCGTCAAGGTCACGCGTACGACCATTTGCGGAACCGACCTGCATATCCTGAAGGGCGATGTGCCGACCTGTGAACCGGGCCGCATCCTGGGACATGAAGGCGTGGGCGTTATCCAGGAGGTCGGGGCTGCGGTTTCGACGTTCAAGCCGGGTGATCACGTGCTGATTTCCTGCATCACGTCGTGCGGAAAATGTGACTATTGCCGTCGTGGCATGTACTCCCATTGCACGACCGGTGGCTGGATCCTGGGCAACCGGATCGACGGCACGCAAGCCGAGTATGTGCGCATTCCGCATGCGGAAACCAGCTTGTATCCGATCCCCGCCGGTGCCGACGAAGAAGCGCTGGTCATGCTCTCGGACATTCTTCCCACCGGCTTCGAGTGCGGCGTGCTGAACGGCAAAGTGCAGCCGGGCAGTACGATCGCTATTGTCGGCTCGGGTCCTATCGGGCTTGCCGCGTTGCTCACGGCGCAGTTCTACGCACCGGCGCAGATCATCATGATCGACCGCGATGCAAACCGGCTGGAAGTGGCGCGGACCTTCGGCGCGACCGCGTGCGTGAACAACGCGAGTGGCGATCCGGTGGCTGAAATCATGAAACTGACCGGCGGCGTGGGCGTGGATTGCGCGATCGAAGCGGTTGGCGTGCCAGCGAGTTTCGAGTTATGCGAATCGATCATTGCGCCCGGCGGCACCATTGCGAATGTGGGCGTACACGGCGTGAAAGTCGACCTGCACATGGAATGCCTGTGGGACCGCAACATCTCGATCACCACGCGGCTGGTCGATACCGTCAGCACGCCCATGTTGCTGAAGACGGTACGTTCAGGGCGCCTGGAAGCGGGCAAGCTCATCACGCACCGCTTCGCGCTGAACGACGTTTTGAAAGCCTATGACACCTTCGCCCAAGCTGCGGATACGCATGCGCTGAAGGTGATCATCGAAGCGTAATGGGTCGAGTAAGCGAGAGGGAGGCATGACATGGCACTCACGGGTCAAGTGAGCGGGGACGACTGGACCGTTTCGACCTATAGCATTCCGGTCGAAGGCGGTTTTTGCTGTGACGTGCATGTCGCTCACGGCGGCGCGGCGGGTGAATTCAGGCATCGGTTCCGGCACGCGAAGATCTTTGCCACCGAGTGCGAGACGGTTCTCGACGGCTTGCGCGAGGGCGTGGTGTGGATCAGCCTCAAGCGCTCGGAGACGATTCATCTGTAGGGCGGTGCGGGAGATCCGGATTGCCGTCTTCGTTTTCCTTGACGGCCTCGGCGGGCAAACGGATATCGATTCGAAATCCGTCGCCGGGCGCGCTGTCGAACGTTATCCGTCCGTTTAACTGGCGTACCCGCTCCTTCATGCCGAGTAGTCCGAAGCTTTGCTTATCCCGGCCGCCGTCCAGCTTTACTCCTTTGCCGTCATCTTCTATGTGCAGGCGGAATTCGTCTCGCATGACCTGCATCTCGACGCTTACCCGGGTGGCTTCCGCGTGACGCGTAACATTGGTCAGCGCTTCCTGGACCACCCGGAACATGGCGGTCGCCGCGGTCGCCGAGAGCGGGAGTTGATCCGTCATGTTCCGCACGGTGATGACAAGGTCATAGCGATTGCGGAACTCCGCGGCGAGCCACTCGAGCGCGGCCCCCAGGCCCAGGTCGTCAAGCATGGGCGGGCGCAGTCCCGCCGCAATGCGCCGGGCCGAGGCAATGATCGAATCGATCTGGTTCTGCAACGCGAGCGTCTGCGATAAGTCGCGGCATACGGCTTGGCTTTCACCGTCCGGGGCCTGATTCAGCAAGGCGACATCCATCTTGAGCGCGACCAGTTGCTGGCCGAGGTCGTCGTGAAGCTCGCGTGCGATCCGGGTTCTTTCTTCCTCGCGTGCACTCTGAACGTGTAAAGACAGCGCGCTGGCATGCTGAAGCTCGATCAGCCGCAGGCGATCCGTCATGTCCCGCGTTACCTTGGCGAAGCCGCGAAGCGTGCCATCGGGTGCACGAATCGCGGTGATTGTTACGTTTGCCCAGAAGCGTGAACCGTCGCGGCGCACGCGCCAGCCTTCATCTTCAATGCGGCCTTCCGATGCAGCAAGCGCCAGTTCCGCGCGAGGTTTGCAGCTCGCAATGTCTTCCGGCGTGTAGAAAACCGAAAAGTGCTGCCCGATGATTTCGCGGGCCGCGTAGCCCTTGATATTTTGCGCCCCGCGGTTCCAGCTCACGACACGCCCGTCCGGGTCCAGCATGAAGATGGCGTAGTCCTGTACCGCGTCGATGAGCGCCCCGAAGTGGGGGTCGCTCATCGTAAGAGGAAATGCGCTGCTGGCGAGCTCGTCGCCTGGCTGGGAGCTGCCGGGCTGAGGTGAGGAGGGTCGGTCGCTTGGCACGTGGTTCTCCGGCTCGAATTGCTCGTGTCGTTCGGTCATCCTCCGGGCTGCCGCGCGCGAAGCGTGGGCCCGGCGGAGAGCAGGTTTGCCTGGGATCGATTGTATACGGCGGGGTACGCCGGTTTGGATAGCACGGAATGGGCCCGGCATACGGGTATTGAAGCGGACGGTGCAGTTCACGCGGAAAGCGCAATACGCCGCACCCCTGTCATGCCGGTTTTCTGATCCACGTCATGGCGCAATAGCGGCTGCATTCGGAAAATCCCCCTACGGAAAAACGCATTCGCGACCGGCAAAAACAGGGGAAAACCGTGGGAAAGCATTCAGTATTTGCAGCGGCGTTGTTGAGCGCGGCTTTATCGGCGGCATGTCTGCCGGCACAGGCTGATCAGGGCGACATTCTTGCGCGCGTCAGGGCAATCAGCATCCAGCCTGGTGTCTCGGCGGGCGGTACGCTGGGAAGCATCGGGACGGGTGTCAACAACGCCATCGTTCCCGAGCTCGATTTTGTTTATATGGTGCGCCAGAGTATTGGCATTGAGTTGATCCTTGCCACGTCGCGTCATCAGGTAACGTCGAGCGCCGGGGCGCTCGGCGGCGTGAATGTCCTGCCGCCCACGCTTCTACTTCAATACTATTTCAATGCGGCCGGGAAGGTGCGCCCTTACGTTGGCGCGGGCGTGAACTACACGCTGTTCTATAACAACGGGCTTCACGCGGGAGATACGCCTGTATCGATCAAGAATTCAAGCTTCGGACCCGCCCTGCAAGCGGGTGTCGACGTGCAGGTCGCCCGCAATCTGTTCGTCAACTTCGACATCAAGAAAATCTGGATGCGCACCAGCGCGTCTGCGGACGGCGCCTCGCTTGGGTCGCTCAAGATCGACCCGCTGGTGGTCGGCGTTGGCGTGGGCATGCGTTTCTGATGGCTGTACGGTTGACCTGAGTCAAGGCCGCGGCGCGATCCTTCACTAGCATTCCTGATGTAGGCGAGTCCTGGAGTCCTGTTGAGGGAGGTTCACCCTCGTTCAGGCACTCGCCCGATCACACTCAGGAGCGGAACATGCGAGCAGTCGATGTCATGACCCGGAAGGTCATTACCGTAGGACCCGGCACGAGCGTGCGAGAGGCTGCCCGCCTGTTTGCCGACAATCACATCAGCGGTGCGCCGGTAGTGGATGACGAGGGCCGCCTGCTCGGCATGCTTACCGAAGGCGACCTGCTCCATAGAGCCGAGATCGGCACGCAAGCCCGGCGACGGTCGTGGTGGCTTGAATTTTTTGCATCGACACAGAATCTTGCCGCGACGTACATCAAGGAGAACGCGCGCTTGGTGAAGGACGTGATGACCCCCAAGGTGATTACGGTCAAGGAAACAACGCCGGTCAGGGAAATAGCCGACATTCTGGAGCGGCATCGGATCAAGCGCGTTCCGGTGTTGTACGACGGAGAGCTGCTGGGAATTGTCAGCCGGGCAAATCTGGTAAAAGCCCTGGCAAGCGTTCCGAAGGACGCAGGCGTGAGCACGCCGAGCGCCGACCAGACGCTGCGCGACGCGGTTCTCCGGCAGTTGGAAGGTCATCGCTGGGCCGTGGCCGCCGAGAACGTCATTGTGAATGACGGCACGGTTCATCTATGGGGCGCGGTCACCTCGCTTGAGCAGGCGCGTGCCATGTGCATCGCTGCGGAAAAGGTACCGGGTATCAAGAGTGTGGAAGACCATACCGATGCCCCAATGATGATTCCCGCGATGTAATGGTTGTGATGCAATGGTTGATCAACCCGGGCATCGCAACCGGCGCAATCAGCGCCATGACGGATGCATTGCGGCGGGCATAAGCGCGGTTGAAAGCCCCACGTAACCGCATATGACCGCGCGTCATCCATAAACAAAGCCAGCTTCACGAATTGAAGACCTACCCACCATGCGTGTGACACAGGTCAACGACCGTTGGAGTTTGCGGCATATAACGGTATCAGGTCGAGCGAAGCGTTTGTTAGCTGAACCGCTATCGGACCTGGCCGGCTGTTGAAACAGCCGCAACACACTCATTCTTTACGTGGTTGCAATCAACCGCATGACTTCGCGACGAAGCCAATTGGCTTTAAGCACCGCACGTCTGGCATCTCCGCTCAATCTTTTCACCGGAATGGTCAATGACATTTCTCAAGCCCGCGCTCAGCAGTGCCGAAGCAAACAATGACGAGTATTCAAGCACTATCTCCGGCGCGTCATTGCCGAAATATCGCATTCCCCAAATGCCCTCGGAGCCTCGTGCGGTGTTTGATCTGGTTCGCGACGAGCTTTTCATGGATGGCAATTCGCGTCAGAACGTGGCCACTTTCTGCACGACCTACGCGGACGACGAAGTCCGCCGCCTGATGGATCTGTCGATCGACAAGAACATGATCGACAAGGACGAATATCCGCAGACCGCCGAGATTGAAAAACGCTGCGTCCACATGCTTGCCGACCTGTGGCATGCGCCGCGTTCGTGGGAGACAACGGGATGCTCGACAACCGGTTCGAGCGAAGCCTGCATGCTGGGAGGACTCGCGCTCAAATGGCAATGGAAGAAGCGCCGCCTGGCTGAAGGAAAACCGGTCGACAAGCCCAATATTGTGTGTGGACCCGTACAGGTGTGCTGGGACAAGTTCGCCCGTTATTTCGATGTCGAGCTTCGTCAGGTTCCGCTGAGCGGAGACTCGCTCGGTCTGCAACCGGAGCAGCTTGCGGCCTATTGCGATGAAAACACCATCGGCGTGGTCGCGACGCTGGGCATTACCTTCACCTGCGTTTATGAGCCCGTGAAAGCCCTCGCCAGCGCCCTGGATGCGTTGCAGCGAGATGTTGGCCTGGACATCCCCATTCACGTGGACGCAGCCAGCGGCGGATTTGTCGCGCCTTTCATCCAGCCGGATCTGGAATGGGACTTCGCCATTGAACGGGTGAAATCCATCAACACCTCGGGCCATAAATATGGTCTGGCGCCGCTCGGAGTAGGTTGGGTTGTATGGCGCAGCGTGAAGGACTTGCCGGACGAGCTGATCTTCATGGTCGACTATCTTGGCGGCAACATGCCCACGTTCGCGCTCAATTTTTCGCGGCCGGCAGGACAGATCATCGCGCAGTATTACTTGTTGCTCCGGCTAGGCCACGAGGGCTACAGGCGCATCCAGCAGGAATGTGCCGACACGGCGCAATTCCTGGCGGACGGTCTCGCCAAGCTCAGTACCCTGGACATGGTGTACGACGGCCGCGGTGCGCTGCCCGCAGTTTGCTACAAGCTGCGCCATCCCGATACCGCCGGCTTTTCACTATTCGACTTGTCGGACCGTGTTCGCATGCGAGGCTGGCAAATCGCTTCTTACAAGCTTCCCGCTGATCGCGAGGAAACGATCGTCCAGCGCATCCTGATTCGCCGGGGTATCACGCGCGACATGGCGGGCCTGCTGCTGAACGACATCAAGAACGCAATCGCTCACCTGCAGGAAAATCCGATACCCAATTCGAAGGCGCGACCGGGCTTTCACCATGACTGACATTGACGGCTTAGTTAGCGGCTTAGTTGAAGACTTAACGACCAAGGGTCTGATATGACTGCGACAGCAAAGAAAGGCACTTACCTGAGTGCCACCTCCATCGGCCTGATGACAGCGGCCGCCGTGGTGACCAGCTTGCGCGGCTTGCCGCTGCTGGCGAAGGAAGAGATGACGATGTTCGTCTATCTCGCGTTCACCGTGATCTTCTACCTGATCCCGGCGTCACTGATCTCCGCCGAACTTGGCGGCGCTTTCGCCGACCGGCGCGGCGGAATATATACATGGGTGGGCGAGGCATTCGGCAATCGATGGGGTTTCCTCGCGATCTGGCTGCAATGGATCCAGAACGTGGTGTGGTACCCGGTCGCGCTGACTTTCGGCGCAGCGGCTATTGCCTATACGATCGGCCGTCCTGAACTGGCGACCAATGGCGTCTACGTGGGCGTGTTTTGTATTGTTGCCTATTGGCTTGCTACCTGGGTGGTGCTGCAGGGCGTCGAAGTGTTTGCGCGGATCGCCAACTGGACATTCATTATCGGCACGATCGTTCCGGGGTTCGTATTGCTCGCGTTGCTGGCGTACTGGATCTATACGGGGCACGCGCTCGGCTGGCAGCATCTGAAGGACCCGGCGCTTTCGGAAGCGGGTCATGCGCGTTATTGGCCCGCAATTCATGGCTTCGGCACCATCGCGTTTCTCGCCGGTATTGTGCTGCTGTTTGCCGGTGTCGAAGTTCAGGCCGTGCATGTGATGGACATGCGCAACCCGAGCCGGGGTTACCCGGCAGCAATCGGTCTGGGCGCCATCATCTCGATCCTGATTTTTGCGCTCGGCGCGTTGCCGATAGCCGGCATTCTCCCGTACGAAAAGATTTCACTGCAGTCCGGTGTATTCGATACATTCGCCGCGGTCATCACGGACATCTGGCATATGCAGTGGCTGGTATCGGTGCTGTCGCTGCTGGTGGGCGTGGGCGCCATCAGCGGTGTGCTGGCGTGGCTCGGCAGCCCTTCACGCGGACTGCTTGAAACGGCTCATGAGGGCGAACTGCCGCCGCTGCTGCAAGCGAAAAACAAGCAAGGAATGCCTACGCATATCCTGCTTGTGCAGGGCTTGATTGTGACCCTGATGTCTTGCTTCTACTTCGTCATCAAGGATGTATCGGTCGCGTTTTTCCTGATCTCGGCCATGACTATCGCGCTGTATTTGATCGCTTACATGCTGATGTACGCGGCAGCGATAAAACTGCGCTATTCCTCGCCCGATCTCAAGCGTCCGTTCACCGTACCAGGCGGGATCGTGGGGATGTGGATTTTTGCGGGCGTGGGCCTCGCGGGCGTGGTGTTCAGCTTCGTGGTGTCGTTTTTCCCGCCCGACCAGTTGCCGGTGGGTTCGCCGGGTATGTACATAGGGCTTGTGACGCTTGGCATTGTGGGGTTTGGCGGCGTCCCGCTGATCATTCATCACTTGCGCCGCGGTAGCTGGGCCGCGCCGGCCGATTCGCCGGTGCTGACTGCCGCCGTAAAGCAAGCGGCGAACTGACCCCGCATGGCGAACTCGACATCCTGAGCGGTTCAGGCGGGTTCGCCGACTGATATTAACAACGACTTCGCTGCGGTTTCCCGCAGCGAAGTCGTTATCAAAACAGGATCACGGTTTTACCCGGACCATGTCCCGTCTTGTTGCGCTCGATTGCAGCGGTAGCGTCGCTTAATCCGGCGGCTTCGGAGACTTCCACCTTCACCGCGCCTTGATCGATCATGCCCACAATCTCCGCAAGTTGCGCCGCGTCGGGCCGCATCTGAAACCAGATGCCGTGCTTGCCCGGCGGCGTCTGTGCCGTGACATCCGGTGCAGCCGCGCTCACGATTCTTCCCGCGTCGGCCAACACTTGCCATGAATTGGCCAGCACCGCGCCACCCACCAGATCGAGGACCAGATCGATGTCCCCGGTTCGCTCCCAGAAAGAGGAAGTGCGGTAGTCGATGACCTCATCCGCACCCAATCCACGCAGATAACCCGCGTTGATGCCCTGAGCGGTCGTGATGACACGCGCCCCTGCACGGCGCGCGAACTGGACGGCGAAACTCCCCACGCCGCCGGCGGCACCATGAATCAATACGGTCTGGCCGCGTTTCAGTTCGCCGGCTTCGAACAAAGCCTGCCATGCGGTCAGCGCCCCGACCGGGATCGCCGCGGCACGCTCGTCGGTCAAACTGGCAGGTGTCTTCACCAGCGTGCTAGCGGCGACCGTCACATAATCGGCATAGGCGCCAAGTCCGCTCACGGGGCCCATGACCCGGTCGCCAATGGCGAACCCGCTCACGTCCTGGCCGACTTCAATCACCTCACCGGCAAGTTCAACGCCGAGCGTCGCGGGGAGGGGCAACGGGAAATCGTTCTGCAACCAGCCGTCGCGAATCTTCCAGTCAACAGCGTTAACTCCCGCGGCCCTGACGCGAACAGTCACCTGACCTGAGGCGGCGGCCGGTATCGCGATGCTGTCAATCTTCAGGGCGTCAGGAACGCCGTGAGCGTGAATACGAAGAGCGCGGTTCATTAAGCTTTCTCCAGTGCGGGATAGTCGATATAGCCGGTCGGGCCGGGCGAATAGAACGTGTCGCGGTCAGGCGTGTTGAGCGATGCACGGTCAAGGAAGCGTTGCGGCAAATCCGGATTGGCGAGATACAGGCTGCCGAACACGGTTGCATCGGCGTTGTCCTGCTTGATCAGCGCTTGCGCTGTCTCGCTGGTCAACCCGCCGCCTGCCAGATAAGGGCCATCGAACAAGGGGCGCAGGAACGCGCGGTAATCGAATTCGCTGCCGGTCCTGAGCACATGCAGATACGCCAGCTTGAGCGCGGAGAGCTGCCCGACGAGATATCGATAGGTATCCTGTGGAGTTGCATCGGTCACATCGTTGAAGCCCATTTCAGGCGCGATCTTGATACCCACCCGGTCGCTGCCCGCTTCCTGAGACATCGCGCCCAGTACTTCCAGGATGAAGCGCGCGCGATTCGCCAGCGAGCCGCCGTAAAGATCGGTCCTTTGATTCGTCCCCGATGACAAAAACTGCTCGGGCAGATACCCCGAGGCTGCATGCAATTCGACGCCGTCGAAGCCGGCCGGCAACGCGTTGCGCGTGGCAAGCCGATACCCCTGGACGATCTCCGCTATCTCACTGGTCTCAAGGGCGCGCGGCTGCACGAACTCCTGCGGTCCCGTTGCGGTGAATACCGTGCCGGCGGGCCGGATAGCCGACGGAGCAACCGGCGTTGCACCGTGCGGCAGGAGGCTCGGATGAGAGATGCGCCCGGTATGCATGAGCTGCAGGAAGATAAGCCCGCCCCTGGCGTGAACTGCGTCGGTGACGTGCTTCCAAGCCTCGATCTGCGCTGCGGAGTGAATGCCGGGCGTGCGCACGTAGCCTTTGCCCATCGGCACGGGATAGGCGCCTTCCGTGATGATCAGGCCGGCGTTGGCGCGCTGGCCGTAGTAGTCCACTGCCATGGGCGAGGGCACGCCCGTGGTGTCGTCGGCGCGTGAACGGGTCATCGGCGCCATGACGAACCGATTGCGAAGCGTATAGCGGCCAATCCGGGTGCTGCTGAAGAGCGGGTTCATGTCAGTTCCTTGGTTGAGGAGGTGTAGACGCATATTGCATTGATCCACTCAAGGGATAAATAGCTATAATTGAAAACAGTGATCCACCAGTGGAGCAATCATCGTGGAACTGTTGAGCTATATGCGGTTGTTCGTGGAAGTGGCGCGGACCAAAAGCTTCAGGGGCGCGGCCGAAGCGCTCGACATGCCCAACTCAACGGTGTCGCGGCATATATCGGAGCTGGAGAAGGCGATTGGCCTGCAGTTGCTGCATCGCTCGACACGCAAGGTCGAGCTCACCGCTGCGGGCGAGGTGTATTTCAAGCGGTGCCAGAGCATTGTCGAAGAAGCGCGCATTGCGCATGAATCCCTGCTTGATGTGGTGGAGCGGCCTAGCGGCACGCTGCGGATATCGATGCCGGTTGATCTCGCGACCGGTCATCTCGCGCCGATCCTGAGCGACTTCGCCAAGGCTTATCCGCTGATCAGTTTTGAATTTGACGTGACGCCGCGACGCGTGGATCTGCAGAGCGATCCGTTCGACCTCGCCATTCGCATTGGACCGCCGCCGACGACTCCGTCCACACTCGTCGCACGGCAGATCGCGCTGTTGCCGCGTTATCTCTATGCATCGCCCGACTATCTCAAGGCTGCCGCGCCGCTCACTCATCCCGACGAACTGACGAAACACGTGTTGTGCATCGGACAAGCAATGACGAGCCAGGAGGAGGCCTGGAGAACCTTTTATCGCGGGGAAGAGGAGGTCAATGTGATGATCGCGTCGCGCTTCAGGATGAACAGCGTTGGCCTGAGTCGCGAGCTGGCTGTGTCGGGTGTGGGTATTGCCGTGCTCGATACGGACCTCGCGCATGAGGATGTGGCGTCGGGACGTTTGCGGCGGGTATTGCCGGAGTGGAGTCTTGCGCCGGTCCCGGTACACGCGATTACCGACACGCGACTCCTGCCGGCAAGGACCCGTCTGTTCATCGACTTCATCAAGGCACGGCTGAATTAGCGGCGTCTTTGGCGTCAGATGTCTCGTCCCCGCACTACCGGCAGGCGTAGCATATGAACCGGCCCCACATCCTTCTCGTTGAACCTGTGAGTCAGTGCGCGCGGTCGCTCAGACAGTAAGAAAGGTAAGAAGCGAAAGTAAGGCAGGAGAAAGGGAACCGAGCCTCAACGTTCTTATCCGCAATGGTATTGCCGCTTCTCGATCAACCGGGAGACGCCGTGACAGCCGTTCAAAAGATCTGGGGTGTACTGGTAGGCAAGCCGCTCGATCCTCTCGATCCGCGTACGCGCCATGTGATCGCAGTCACGCCTTTGCTCGCGTGGGTCGGGCTGGGTGCCGACGGTTTGTCCTCCTCCTGCTACGGTCCCGAAGAAGCGTTCCTGGCGCTCGGTCAGCACACGCCGCTCGCCCTCATCCTTGCGTTCGCGACCGCGGCGACCGTCTTTATCATCGCGTTGGGCTACAACCAGGTCATCGAGCTGTTTCCGACTGGCGGAGGCGGATACAGGGTGGCGACTGCGTTGCTGGGATCAAGCCCGGGGCTTGTCTCGGGCGCCGCGCTGCTGGTCGACTATGTGCTGACAATCGCGACATCGCTCGCGAGCGGTGTCGATGCGTTCTTCAGTTTGCTGCCGGTCAGCGCGCAGGCATTCAAACTCGCGACCGAACTGACGTTGATCGTCCTGATGACCGGCCTGAATTTTCGCGGCATGAAGGAATCGATCCTTGTGCTGTTGCCCATCTTCCTCGGCTTTGTCGTGTTGCATCTCGGACTGATCATCTATGGCGTAGCGGTTCACGGCGATCATCTGGCGGCCGTCGTACCGGGCGCCGTGGCGGAAGCGCACAGCATGTCGCATACGCTCGGGCCGCTCGTGGTCGTGGCGCTGCTGATGCGGGCGTTCTCGCTGGGCGGCGGGACCTACACGGGGCTGGAAGCCGTGTCGAATAACGTCAACATGCTGGCCGATCCGCGTGTACCGAACGGCAAGGTGACCATGTTCTACATGGCCACGTCACTGGCGTTCACGGCGGGCGGCATCATCCTGCTCTACATGTTGTGGCATGCCCAGCCGGTCGAAGGCCAGACGCTCAACGCGGTGGTGTTCGGCAGCGTGATCGAGCATCTGGGACTGGGCTCGGCATTCGCTCGCCATGCATTGCTGGCGGTTGTGCTGGCGCTTGAAGCGGGATTGCTGCTGGTCGGTGCGCAAACAGGCTTTCTGGATGGGCCCGCGGTGTTGTCGAACATGGCCTCCGATTCATGGGTGCCACGCCATTTCCGCGACCTGTCCACGCGCCTCGTCAGGCAGAACGGCATTGTGGTGATGGGTATAGCAAGCCTCGTGATCCTGATGTGGACAAGGGGCAATGTAGACATCCTCGTCGTGCTGTACAGCATCAACGTGTTCCTGACGTTCAGCTTGTCGCTGCTCGGTTTGTGCACTTACTGGTGGCAGCATCGCCATGACGGGAAGGGTTGGGTGAGGCCGTTCGTTTTGTCGGCGCTGGGTCTCTCGGTGACGAGTGCCGTGCTGGTCATCACGCTGATCGAGAAGTTCACGGCAGGCGGCTGGCTGACGGTGCTGGTGACCAGCGCAGTGATCGCCGCGTGTTTCCTGATCAAGCGCCACTACAGCGACACGCGTGCGCAGCTCGCTCGCGAAGATTCGCTTTTCTCGGACTTACAGCCTGCTGCCAGCGAACCCGACGTCGCTAAGCCGGACCCATCCCGGCATACTGCGATCCTGCTGGTCGGCAAGCACCGCGGGGCCAGCATGCATGCGCTTTTGTGGGTCAACCGGCTGTTCCCCGATCACTTCAAGAACTTTATCTTCCTCGCTGTTGGCGAGGTCGACGCGCAAAGCTACGAAGGTGCGGAGCACCTGGAGCGCCTGCAGAAAACGATCCAGTCATCGCTTGAGTATTACGTTTCGTACTGCCGCCGGCATGGCATTCCGGCGGACTACCGGATTGCCTTCGGCACGCATCCCATAGGCGAATTCATGAAACTCACCGAGGCTACGATGGACGAGTTTCCAGACAGCGTGTGTTTTGCCAGCAAGCTGATTTTCAAGCGCGTCAATTTCCTGACAGCGTGGTTGCACAATCAGACGCCGGTCGAAATCCAGACGCGCCTGCATCAGCAGGGCAAGCAGATGGTGCTGTTGCCAATGAACGTAGGGTGACTATTCGTTACCGCTACCCCTACGCCGGTGCGCCATACATTCTGCGCAATTCCAGATTCACCTTGAGCACGTTGATCAGCGGCTCGCCTACCAGACCGCCAAACGGTGCGCTTGCCTGCTGGCTCAACAATGCGGCGATGTCGGCGCGGACCGCTGCCGGCGAGCGCTTCGTATCTTTCGCCCACGCCGCCGCTACGCGATCGAGCTGGTAGGTCGCATTCGCCAGCGTGATGTCCGGGTCAAGTCCCGATCCGGACGTTGTGACGAAGTCGCCCGGTACGTCCTGCAAGGCCACGTTCGCATGATCCTGCCGCCACATGTCGAAGAAGATGGACTGGACATCGGCGCCGTCCTTCACCGGTTCGATTGCGCTCACGCTCTTGCCGTCACTGCCGGTGTGCGTCACGCTCGACGGGAACTGTCCAGGGTGCTCGGCCGAAAACGTTTCGAAGAACACCACGGCCAGATCCGCTGCCTTCGGGTTCGGTGTGGCGGGGTTCGCGGCCACCCAGTGCTTCACCACGTCCGGATGCTGCTTCGCCCAGTCATCGACGTATTTTGCGTGCGACGGATCGGAGCTCACCCAGGCCTGCGCGAGGCCGTTGTGAGCGTCCGCCCATTGCGCAACAATATGCGGCTGTCCGCCCGCCCGGTCCGCCTGGAACCAGTGCTCCACATCGGGTGCAACGAGCTGCCCGGCCTGCGGTCCCGTGGCATAGCGTGCAATCGGCCCCAGCATGCGGGCCACGCGATCGCGCAGCAGATAGTTCGTAGCACTGAGCGTGGACGACCCCGATGCCGACGCGTCATACGACACCGCCGACGGGCGCGACTGGAAGTATTCGTCTTTCGTGAACGGCTGCGCGATCAGCAGCGAACCGACCGGCTTGCCGTCGGGCCCATTGACAATACTGCCGTTCGCCTGGAACGGAAACGCAGTCTGGCCGATGACCCACAACACCGCCGGATAAATGCCGCACACAAGCACGGTAATCATTCCCAGCAGCCAGACACTCTTCGACAGATGGCGCAGCATGATTTTCTCCTTGCGCGACCGTATGCAAACCTCATGCAAGCTTCAGGCGACCAGGTGCAACCCGACCATGACCAGATCAATCAGCTTGATCCCGGCGAACGGCACGATCACGCCGCCGAGTCCCCATACCAGGAGATTGCGGCGCAACAGCGCGTCGGCGCCTAGCGCGCGGTATTTGACACCCTTGAGCGCAATCGGAATCAGCAGCGGAATGATCAGCGCATTGAAGATCACCGCCGACAGGATGGCGGACGTCGGCGAATGCAGGTGCATCACATCCATCGCGCCCAGCCACGGCAGCGTGCCGGCGAACAGGGCCGGGACAATGGCGAAGTATTTCGCCACGTCGTTCGCGATCGAGAACGTGGTGAGCGCGCCGCGCGTCATCAGCAATTGCTTGCCGATCTCGATCACCTCGATGAGCTTCGTCGGATCGCTGTCGAGATCGACCATGTTGCCGGCTTCCTTCGCAGCCTGCGTGCCGGAATTCATCGCGAGGCCGACGTCCGCTTGAGCAAGTGCCGGCGCGTCGTTGGTGCCGTCGCCCATCATTGCGACAAGCTTGCCCTCGGCCTGTTCGCGGCGCAGATAGTCGAGCTTCACTTCCGGCGTTGCTTCGGCGATGTATTCGTTGACCCCGGCGAGCCGCGCAAGCGTGGCGGCCGTCAACGAATTGTCCCCGGTGATCATCACCGTATGAAGGCCCATCTTGCGCAAATGCTGGATGCGTTCACGGATGCCGGGCTTCAGGATATCTTCCAGGACCACGACGCCTGCAATCTCGTTGCCGTTTGCAACCACGAGCGGCGTGGCGCCCTGGTCACCGGCGTGCCGCAGCAGCGGGTCGAGCCCGAACGGCACTTCGCCACCGAGTTGCCGCACGTAGGCGATCACCGCGTCGGGCGCGCCTTTGCGGATCACCCGTCCGTCGGGCATATCGACCCCGCTCATGCGGCTTTGCGCGCTGAACGCGATCACCCTCGCTTCGCGCGGGACGTGGGTTCCCGACGCCTGGGGCGCAAGCGCCGCCACCACGGACACAATGCTCTTGCCCTCGGGCGTCTGGTCTCCGAACGAGGCGAGCGCGGCGAGACGTTTGAGCTCGCCTTCGTCATAGGCGCCAAGCGGCATGAATCCGGTCGCCCGGCGATTGCCGATGGTGATGGTGCCTGTCTTGTCCAGCACGACGGTGTCGATATCACCCGCGACTTCCACCGCCTTGCCGCTCTTGGCGATGATGTTGGCTCGCAACGCCCGGTCCATGCCGGCAATCCCGATGGCGGCAAGCAGCGCGCCGATGGTCGTCGGGATCAGGCAGACGAGCAGGGCGACGAGCGTGGGCACGTCGGTGCCGAGGCTGTGCAGCGGCTCGGACAGGCCAAGATAGCTCGTCATGTACTGCTCGGCGTTGAACGCCATGGCCCACAGCGGCACGACGACAATCAGGAAGATCAGCGTGAACGCCGACAGGACCAGCGTCAGGGCGATTTCGTTCGGCGTGCGTTGCCGCACCGCACCTTCCACGAGTGCGATCATCCGGTCGAGAAAGGTCTCGCCCGCTTCCGCCGACACCCGCACGATGATTTCGTCGGACAGCACGGTCGTGCCCCCTGTTACGCCCGACCGGTCGCCGCCGGCATCGCGGATCACGGGGGCGGATTCACCGGTGATCGCGGATTCGTCGACTGCTGCCGCACCTTCAATGATCTCGCCATCGCTCGGTATGGTTTCGCCCGCCCGCACGACGACACGATCGCCGCGCAGCAGCTTGATGGACGACACCGTCTCGCGCGAGCCATCCTCACGCAACCGGTACGCGACCGTATCGCGCCTCGCCCGGCGCAGCGAATCCGCCTGTGCCTTACCGCGTTCTTCTGCGATAGCCGTAGCGAAGTTCGCGAACACAACGGTCAGGAACAGCCATACATCAAGCGCAATGAAGTATGTCAGCGGCGCCTGGCTGTGGGCTGCGCCGAGCGCCATCTGCACGATGAACACCAGCGTCAGCACCGCGCCAATCTCGACCACGAACATCACCGGGTTCTTCCACTGGATATCCGGCCGCAATGCGATCAGCGACTGTCGCAACGCTGCACGGACCAGCGCCGATGCGAACAACCCGCCCGCGGGCGATTTGCGCGGCGGACGGGGACCGCCAGATATCGACGGCACCGGTGTGTGCGCGATCTTTGCGGTTTCCATGATGGTGGCTCCTCGATCGACTAAAGACTGCTCAATCCCAACACGTGCTGCCTGCGGGCGGCCTCTTACCCGCCGAATGGAATCGGCCCCAGGTGCTCCGCAAGCGGTCCAAGCGCGGCGATCGGCAGGAACAGCAGCGCGCCCACGATCAGGATCGTGCCGAGCAGCAGGAAACCAAACGTCGCGGTGTTGTCCCGCATCGTGCCGAGCGTCGCGGGCGCGGCTTTCTTGCGGCCGAGATAGGCGGCCATGGCGATCGGTGCGACGATCGGCAGATAGCGCGAGAACAGCATCACGAGGCCGGTTGAGGTATCCCACTGCACTGCGGTGGGTGCCGGATTCGGGTTGTTGTTCAGCCCGTAGGTTGTCGACAGGCCGTCGAATGCAGAGCCGTTATTGGCCGACGCCGACGAGAACTGGTAAGTGATCTCGCTGAAGCCATGTGCACCCGGATTGTTCTCGGCCTTGGTGCCCCAGTCGGTCGCGGCGAACAGGCCGCTGGGTCCGAGGATCAGAATCGGATGCACGAGGAGTGCGATCATCGCGAGCTTCATTTCGCGTGCCCCGACCTTGCGCCCGAGATACTCAGGTGTGCGGCCTACCATTTGCCCTGCGATAAACACGCCGATAATCAGGAACAGCAGCAAGTTGATCATCCCCACACCCTTGCCGCCGAACACGCAGTTGATCCACATGCCGATCAACGGCGACAGGCCCGCCAGCGGGTTCAGGCTGTCATGCTCGGCGTTGACCGCACCACAAGTCACATCGGTCGTGATTGCGGCGAACGTAGCGCCCGCCGAGGTGCCGAAACGCAGCTCCTTGCCCTCGAGATTGCCCAGATGCTGCTCGACCGGCAATGCAGCGACGGGCGCGATAGTCAGCGTGCGATGCGCGCCCGGCAGTTCATAACTGCGCGCAACCGGATGCGCGGTAAAGGCGGGATTCGGCTTGAGCGCGTCCCAGTAAACCGCCCACGCAATCAGGCCGATCATCATGGACAACATCACCGTATAGATCACCACCGCGTGGCGCAGGTGGCCCAGCATCCGGCCATACATCAGGACAAGGGAGAACGGGAAGATCATCATCGCGAGCGTGGTGACGAAGTTCGAACCCGCGCTCGGGTTTTCATACGGGTGCGCCGAATTCATTCCATAGAAACCGCCGCCGTTCGTACCGAGCATCTTGATTGGAATGACGGCGGCGACCGGCCCGACAATCATCGTCTGTTGCTTGGGCTGGCCGTTGTCGGCAGTGCCCATCGCGGCGGGTTCCAGCGTGGTGACTTGCTGGGCGCTCGCGTAGGTCATCGGCATGCCCTGATGGATAAAGATCACGCCCACGATCAACGCGATCGGCACGAACATGCAGACCACGACACGCCACATGTCGACGAAGAAATTGCCGACCGTATGCTCGCCTCGCAGCGCCCGGATGATCGCCGTCAACGCACACAAGCCCACCGCTGCCGACAGGAACATGTTCGGCAGGATGAAGAAGATCTGGCTGAAATTAGAAAAATGCTGGTCGCCTGAATAGTGCTGCAGGTTCGTATTGGTCATGAACGAGATGACCGTGTTGAAGATGGTCGACGGCGCGAGCATGCCGCGGCCCAGCGGATTGAGCGGCATCAGCGGCTGTAGCGACAACACGACGAAACCAAACACGAACAGGACCGCGTTGAAGATGAGCAGCGCGACCGTATATTGCTTCCAGTCCTGAGGGCCGCTGTCGACCTTCGACTCGAACCAGCGCAGCGGGCGAGGTGTCCGATAGCGGCCGTCCAGAACCCACGCCATGTAGCGGCTGAGCGGAATGGAAACGGCGATGGCCGTGACAAGAATGATGAGCGGCAGGGTCCACATGAGCTTCCCCTTTAAACCCGGAATGGCGCCAGGCCGGTCAGAACCACTCGGGCCGGATGAGCGCGACGAAAAGATAGACGAAGGTCAGTGCGGAAACCGCGGCAGCGAGCCAGGCCATGATGGTCTCCTCAGATCCTGGCGCAAGCTTCGATGAACGCGAAGCAGAGCGCAAGACTGCCCAGCCCCAGGACGAACAAGAGCGGTAGCCAGATATACAAGTTCACGACAGCCCCCTGTTTTTCACAGACGACAATACCCCGCGCCGTCGACGCGTTGGCGACGGCGCTATGACCTGTCTTGGCAGGCTATGCTAAAGGTATAGGACGCCGCGAATAAAAATGGTGTAAAACCGGAAACGGTTTGCGTACATTCGGTGTAAACGGTGGTTTTCCTGGGGTTGCGAGTCGCTCTTTAAAATAAAGGAATCCTATGTTTACCCGGAATTTTGATGCCGAATCCGGTCAATCGGTCAGCCCGGTTCGCCAGGGTGACGGACGGTGCAATCGGCAGGCGGGTCAGCGGGCGCGCGGCACTGGCGCTATGCTACCGGTTCCGCCCAACCAAGGACCAATGTCATGAAACAGTCACCCGGATCCATGATTACCTACCAACGCCCTGACGGGAAGGACGTCCAGGGTTACCTCGCCAAACCGCAGAAACTGGAGGGCGCGCCCGCCATTGTCGTGATTCAGGAGTGGTGGGGCTTGAACGACCAGATTCGCGGCGCGGCGGATCGCTTCGCGCAGTCCGGTTATCTGGTGCTGGTCCCCGATCTTTTCCGTGGAAAATCCACCGTCGAAGAGCAGGAGGCAAACCACCTGCTGGGCGAACTGGACTTCGCCGATGCGGCCGGCCAGGACATTGCAGGCGCTGTTAAGTACCTCAAGGCGCATTCGGAGCGGGTCGGCGTGACCGGCTATTGCATGGGCGGCGCGCTCACGCTTCTGGCCCTGTGTCATGTCCCTGACATATCGGCCGGCACGGTGTGGTACGGTTTCCCGCCGCTCGAATACGTCGACGCGTCGAAGATCACGGCGCCCGTGCTCGGTCACTGGGCCACGCAGGATGCGTTCTTCCCGGCTGAAACGGTTGATGCACTGGAGAGCAAGCTGAGTGAGGCCAAGGTCGATGTGGAGTTTCATCGCTACCTTGCGCATCATGCGTTCGCTAATGAGACAGCGGTAGGTCCGGGCCGTATTGCCAGGACCCAGTTCGACCCGGTCTGGTCGCAATTGGCGTGGGACCGGACGCTGACCTTCTTCGGCCGTACGCTGTGGCCGCGCGCCGGCTAGCATCGCGGGTAGGGGCGTTCGACCAGCGGCGAAGCGGTGCGCCGCTGGGTCGGACCCTTGCGGGGGCGCTGCTTATAAGACCTCAAACACGCTGTACACCGGCCCATACGCAAACCGATGTCCCGTACCTACGGCGATGATCCGGTTCAGCCATTCATACTTTCCGGCAGGCGCTTCGAACATCGGGTTGATCCGGAAGTAGTAAGCTGCCGGATCAACTTCCTCGCCTTTTTCCAGCCGCCTAATGACGTCAGCGGGTCCGTGCCGCACACCGCGATACGCCATCGTGATGTTCACGCCGTCATCGGTTTGCAGGATCAGGCGCACGTCGAGTGTGGTGCTTGCGTCGCTGCGCACGGTTTGCCAGTCGGCGCCGCCGTCCAGCACCTTGCCCGAGAGCCGCTCGCCGGCAAACGTTCCGGACGGCACGATTCCCACGCGCCGAAATGGCCCAGGTGTTTCACCGACAATCACGATTGGCTTGACGTCGAGCCGCATGACGAACAATGGGCGGGTTTGCACGCTCTTGAGCGGTGGGGGCAGATCATCGAAAAGCGGAGTAGACATGGTGTTCACCATTGCGCTATGTAAACAAAAAGTAAGCAGCGGCGCCAGTCCGTATGACGAATCTGAAGGCCGCGTGTTAGCGTGTTAATTAGATTGCCTAAGCTATTTAAGCGGCGAAAAGTCCGTGGGCCGCATGATCCGCGACTCCATGCCGACGAAAATATCCAGCGCTTTTACCTTGCCGCCGAATGCCTGCCAGCGGCTGTCGGCGGCCATCCTGTCGCGGCGCTCAAGCCGATCGTCCAGGCTCTTGTATGCCCAGATATGAACGATCTGGCTGATGTCGCCAATCTCTGTCGTGAAGAAGCCAACCAGTTCGCCCAGGAATTCCTGCTGAAGCGGCAGGCCCTCGCTTTTGTACAACGCAAGCCATTCAGCGCCGCGCAACGGTTTGAAGGTGTAGGTTCGGATTTCGTAGAGCATGAGTTATCTCCTGGGCTTTCATAAAAGGGTTAGGACGCGGTCCGTCCGCCATTGACCCTTAGCACTTCACCGGTCATGAAGCTCGACTTGCCTGACGAAACAAACACAATGGCATTAGCGATTTCTTCGGGCGTCCCAGCGCGTTTAAGCGGGACGGCCGCGAGAAAGGCCGCCTTGCGTTCCGCATCTGCCAGCAGCCGATTCAGCATTGGCGTCTCCACGGGGCCGGGGGCGACAGCATTGACCCGTACACCGAACGCCGCAGCCTCGAGCGCCGCAGATTTCGTGAGACCCTCGACCGCGTGCTTGCTGGCCACGTAGAGGGACGCGCCAGCCGCGCCACGGGCGCCCATTGTCGACGATATGTTGACGATATTGCCGCTGCCTTGTGCATTCATCACGCGCAGTTCGTGTTTCATGGACAGCAGCGTGCCGAGCACATTGCTGTCGAAGACGGCTGCGTAGCGTTCGGGCGTCTGCTCCACCACGGGTGCTGATTCGCCTTCAGCGCCAGCGGCGTTGACCGCCACATCAAGCCTTCCGAAGCGGGCCACCGCGCCGTCGACGAGATTGCGCACATCGTCTTCGAAACGGACATCTGCCTGAATGAATTCGGCTTCCACGCCAAGAGCGATCAGCTCTGCGGCGAGCGCCCGGCCTTCTTCAACGCGGCGGCCCGACACGACAATCCGCGCGTTTTCGCCTGCGAATGCAAAGGCGGTGGCGCGACCGATGCCGGTCAGCGCGCCCGTGATGAGTACAACAGGATGGTTCGTCATTGAGTTGCTCTCCTTGACCGGTCAGCGCGAAAGCGGGTTTGAGTGATCGCACTGCCATTCATCGGGTGCCGGCGCCCGTGATCGGGCACCGGCGCGTTTGCTTACACGGTCACCACGATCTTGCCGAACTGGCCGTTGGTTTCCAGATAGTGATGCACGTCGACCATTTCGTCGAACGTGAAGGTGCGATCGATCACCGGTTTGAGCGCGCCGCTCTCGAGCCCCTTGAGCACGAACTCCACCGCGGCCTTGCGACGTATCGCGTCACCGCTCGTCAGCCAGATGTTATGAGCCTTGACGGTGATCATTTTCGCGATCATGTCCAGCACGGGCAGGGGTGTCACACCTTCGCTGAGCGCACCATAGATGTACGCAATGCCCTGGAACGACAGCGCGGAAATCAGCTTCGCGAAGGTCGGGCCGCCGACCGGATCGAACGCGACGCGCGCGCCCTGACCGCCGGTGATTCGCATGACTTCTTCGACCAGGTCGGTCTCGTCCGTAACGATCACGTGCGCCGCGCCCGCATCGAGCAACTGCTGCTTCTTGTCGGCCTTGCGTGTTGTTGCGATGGACGTCGCCCCGGCGTAGTTGGCAAGCTGGATCGCCGCGAGTCCGACGCTGCTGGACGCTGCCGGGATGATCACAAAATCGCCCTTGCCCACCTTCGCATCTTCGATAAGTGCGCCATACGCCGTCACGAACATCATCCAGATCGATGCAGCCTCGACATACGAAAGCGATTCCGGGTGCTTGACGACCGCATGGTCCGGCGCAATGATGACTTCGCCGTACGTGGTGTACTGGTTCATCGAGAACGACGGAATCAGGTTGACCTTGTCGCCCGGCGCGAAGCGGGTGACGTCGCTGCCCACTGCGTCGACAATACCCGCTGCTTCGTACCCGAGCCCGGCCGGGAACTTGACCGGTTCAACGTAGGTGTCCACGCGCCACATTGCTTCGGCGCGGTTGATGCCTATCGCCTTGACGGTGATGCGAACTTCGGCCGGACCGGGAGCGGGCACTTCCGCCTCGACAAATTCGAGGACTTCAGGGCCGCCGGCCCTGACAAACTTGATCGTGCGTGACATGAGACTCTCCAGAGTAATTGGGCTCAAGCTGGGCTCAAGCAGAGCGCCGAAACCCCGTTCGGTTCACACGGCTTCTGCGACTTCTACAGTAGGGAGACTAGCGTGGAAATCCGGGTAATGCTTTTCTTCTCCGCCCCGGAATGCGGCGCGGACATAAGGCGTAAGCGACGGCCGGTCTGGACCCGCGCCAGGTTTTATGCGGTGGCGCTCGGCCGCGCAGAGACCTCGTCGTACCATCGGCGAAACGCGGTGTGTTCTGCCGGAATCGGCATCTTCAGCGCGTTGGCCGCGAAGTCGACCGTGACCAGCGTGGTGATGTCCGCCGCCGAGAATTCATCGCCGGCAACGAACCGGACCGTCTCGAGCCGTTCGTTGAAGTCGGAGAAAAAATCCGCCACGCGTAGTTTGCTGCGTTCGACCAGTTCGGGAATCTGTTCATAAGCGTGCGGTCCGGACAAAGCGCGGCCTTTCAGTCCGGCAACCGCGTTGCGCACGCCTTCCATGACCGGCGCGAAGCCGTCGAATTCTGCGCGGCGTTCCCACATGGTGACGAGCGCCTTTGACTCTGGCGTCGTCCCCAGCAATGGGGTCTGGGGGTACGCTTCTTCCAGATAACGCCAGATGGCGAGCACTTCCGCGATCACGGGTCCACCGGCCAGGACGAGCGCCGGCACCTGGCTGCGCGGATTGATTGCACGGTAGGCATCGGAAAACTGCTCCTTCGTACCCAGATCGACCGGCTTCATCGGGATATCGATTCCCTTCTCTGCGATGAAGATGCGCACACGGCGTGCGTTCGGCGAGCCTTTCGACTCGTACAGTACGGGAGTGGAGAGTGTCATTTGAATTGTCCTTTGGTTCTTCGATTAAATGTGGATACCTGATTAATCAGGTTTTTCACACATTATGAAAAAAGCTTTGGTCTAGAGTTTCGAACCACCGTCCACACGCAGCGTTTCGCCGGTAATCCAGCGCGCCGCATCCGACGCCAGAAACGCGACTGCGCTGCCAATGTCATCCGGTTGCGCGACCCGTTTCAGCGCTTGCATACCGAGCGTGGCTTCGCGTCCCGCGTCAGTCTTCATGAAGCCCGACATGTCGGTTTCAACCACACCGGGCGCTACCGCATTCACGCGAATACCACGTTCGCCGAGTGCCGAAGCGAAGTGCTTGACTAATGTATCGACCGCGCCTTTGGTCGCCGCGTATGCCGGGAGCGTACCCACGGCGGCATGCGCCGCGAGCGAGGAGAGCAGGACCACGCTGCTGCCTTTGCACATCACCGGCAGCAACTGCTGCACGAGGAAATAGGGAGCACGCACGTTCACGGCAAACAGATTGTCGAAATCTTCTACCGTCGTTTCCTCGATGCTTGCTGCTTTTGAAACGCCGGCGTTCGCCACCAGAATATCCAGACGATGACCAATGACCGCCCGTACGCGTTTCGCGAGAGCATGCGGGCCGTCCGCGTCGCGAAGATCAGCCGCCACTTTCTGGGCATTGCCGCCGGCCGCGCGAATTTCCGCGACCACGGCGTCGGCTGCCTTCTCTCCGCTGCCGTAGTGGACCAGCACTTGCGCGCCCTGGCTTGCCAGCGCAAGCGCACTAGCCCGGCCGATGCCGCGTGAAGCGCCTGTCACGAGCGCGGTTTTTCCGGCGAGGTTGGTCATGATCAGGCTCCTGTCAGTTGGATGAAAACAATCGGGTAATTCATTGCTTCGTGCCTAACCGCGGTTTTCTGCGATATAGATGAAAGATATGGAGCGAGGCGCTTGCCATTGCCGTTTCGCCACCGTCTGGTACGTAATCTAGTGGGCTCTTGCGGAAAGTAAAAAGACTTTGTAGGCTGGCGGGCATGCCTGTGAAGCATGACTGTCAGCCATGACTCAAATCAAGGAAGCGTATGGAGCTTCGACATCTGCGGTATTTCATCGCCGTCGCCGAGACCGGTAGCCTTACCGTTGCGGCCGAGCGCCGTCTGCACACATCACAACCTTCGCTTAGCCGGCAGATCCGTGATCTGGAAGAGGAGGTCGGCGCGGAACTGTTCAACCGTGGTGCGCGTGGAGTCGAGTTGACGGCGGCCGGCAAGGCTTTTCTTGACCATGCGCGGTTGGCGCTGACCCAGGTCGACGCCGGTATCGAGGCGGCGCGGCGTGCCGCGCAACCAGCAAAACAGGTCTTCGCGCTCGGTTTCCTGACCGGTCAGGAAATGACCTGGCTACCGCGCGCCATGCAGGTGCTGCGCGATGAACTGCCGAACATCGACGTGACGGTATCGAGCGACTATTCGCCGGATCTTGCCGATGCGCTCGCACGCGGCAAACTCGATCTCGCGTTCCTGCGTGCCGAACCGGGGTTCGATCTGGACTATCGTGTGGTCAGCCGCGAAAAGCTGATTGCGCTGATGCCCAGCGATCATCCGCTTACCGGGCGAACGACGATCCGTCCCGGGGACTTCGTGGGCGAGCCCTTCATCATGGCGTCGAACAAGGCGAAGGTGCTGCATGAAGTGATCGATCGGTATCTACAGCAGAGCGGGGTAAATATCACGCCCGAACAGGGCGTCGACAATCTGGCGATGGCCATGTCGCTCGTATCGTCCACGCGTGGGCTGGCGTTGATGCCGGAGTATGCGAACAACCTGCTGCCCTGGTCCGTAGTCAGCCGGCCGCTTGAGGGCGAGGCGCCGACAATCGACCTTGTGATCGGCTACAGCAGGTCCAACACCTCCGCCATCCTGAAGTTATTTCTCTCGAGGGCGGACGAGTTGGTGATGCACGCGGCGGCTTGATCCTGGTGTGCCTGGCCGCGGTCTCGATTGACAATCTATCGATCCTTGTGTTCGATCGGGCCTAACCCAGCGCCTTTAACGATTCCACCCCGCGCAGGGTATTGCGTTGCCGCCACTGCAGCGCGTCGAGATTCGTGATGCGCAGATCCGGCAGCCGCGAGACGAGGGCGCCTAGCCCTGTTTCGAGTTCCAGGGTCGCGAGCCGTGCACCCAGGCAGTGATGAATGCCGGCGCCGAATGAAAGCAACCGGCCCGGCACCGGACGCCCGATGTCCAGTTCATCCGGCTTCTCGAACTGGTCCGGATCGCGATTCGCGGAACCGACCATCATGAACACGATTGTGCCGCGCGCGATCGGGTGCCCCGCCGCCTCCAGGTCTTCAAACGCCGTACGCACGATCATTTGGACCGAGCTGTCGAATCGAAGGCACTCTCCAACGGCCTTGGGCAGGAGCGATGTATCGCCCTTGAGCAACGCAAGCTGCTCAGGATGACGGTGCAGCGCTATCAGTGCGTTACCCAGCATGTTCGACGTCGTCTCATGCCCGGCCACGAACAGCAGAAGCACGTTCGAGATGATCTCGTCATTAGTGAGCGACTCGCCGGCTTCCTCGGCGCGAACCAGCGCGGACACGAGATCGTTGCCTGGTTTCGTGCGCCGATCTTCGACCACCCCCGCGAAATAGCGTTCCAATGCGAGCGTTGCTTCGTTCGCCGCAGCAAGGTGCGCGGCGTCCATGGGCGCTGCTTCCAGCGCGTTGCCGAAGTGACTCGCCGCCGAGCCGAGCTTGACGCCATCTTCAACAGGTACATCGAGCAGCCGGCAGATGACGTTCACCGGTAAGGGCAACGCGTAGTCGCTGACCAGGTCGAAATTCGCGCCGGGTTCGAGCGCGTCGATCAGGTTATCCGCCGTGCTTTGCGCCACGTCGCGAAGCAGGTCGATCTGGCGCGCGTTAAAAGCCGCCATGAGGAGACTGCGCAGGCGCGTGTGCACAGGCGGGTTCGTCATGAGGAACATGCGGCTAAGCGCCTGGAACACCGGCTGCTCGGGTCCGCTTTCACCGTATCGCGCGATCACGCTGGGCATATAGGTCTTCCCCATGCGCCGATCGCGCAGCAACGCGTCCACCACCGCATAGTGACCGGTTATCGCGATGTTGGGCGCCAGCGGAACCAGCGCGCCCTCGGAGCGAAGCCGTTCATAGAAGGGGTAGGGGTTTTCAAAGAAGGCAGGAGATGACAGGTCGCTGAATTTCATGGGGGGCATGGGTAAGTGGGGAAACCGCGAACGGAGGCCAGGCGTGCGCCTTACGCACTGTGAACACGCACCCGGGCAGGTTTATTCCGTTGAGTCCTTTCGTTGCTGCGAGCGTTGTTGAAAAATGGAAAGGCGGATAGATAGAATGTTGAACGTAGGTGTAAGCAGTAGCGTAACCCTACGAGCCTAAGCCTACAAAATTCCGCATGCTGGCGCGGACCGCGGCCAAGTCATGCAACTCAACCTTTAACACTAGTTCTTTGCAGGATGATGATGGGCGCGCAGATTCGAGAAATGGTGTTGGCCGACTATGAGGCCGTGGTGGCACTCTGGAAGAGTACGCCGGGTGTCGACATCCGCCCTGTTACCGACAGCCGCGACGGGATTGAACGCTTACTTGCCAGAAACCCCGGCCTGAGCGTCGTCGCTGTCAATAACGGCGAGCTCGTAGGCTGCGCCCTGGCCAGCCACGATGGCCGCCGTGGATTCCTCCAGCATGTCGTGGTCGCTCCGGATTTGCGGGGGCAGGGTCTCGCCCGGGCGATGATCGGAAGGTGCCTCGAGCGCCTTCGGGAACACCATCTGGGAATGGTGCACCTGGATGTTGTTGTCGATAACGAAGCTGCCATGGCTTTTTGGCAGAAGGCGGGGTGGCATCGCGTCGACACGCTGACCCGGCTGTCGCTTGCGCTTTAGGTATCGGCTAGCCTCGCCTTATTGACCTTACTAAATAAAGCGCCACGACAAATTCGCCTACCGGGTCGCCAGGGGATCAAGCCGGTCGCGGCGCAAGAAAATAATGACCGGCACGAGGGTCAGGACCGCCAGCACCAGCGGTCCGATTGTCTTGCCCGCATCATGCGACACCCATCCGACGATCGCGTCGCATGCCTGTATCAACGCCAATAACAAGCCCAGCACCACAATACCGCTATGCGAGCGACCGGCTGTCGCGATCAGCGCCGCTAAGGCGAGCGGCACGCTACGCGCAACAGCGTACATGGCGGCGGCCTCCATTAGCGGCTGCCCCATCAGTATTGCCAGCGAAAAGGCTACGCTGGTCAGCGCGTTCAAGCAGGTGACCGACGCGCAAAGATAGAAGAGGGTTTTAGTTCTCATTGAGAATAGTTCACACGGTGAATGATATGTCCAATGTACTATTCCTCCATGAAACAAGCAAGTCACCTGACCAATACCGCCGGTTACATGCTCAGCAAGCTTGGGCAGGCCGTGACTGAGGAGTTTGCCGAGCGATTGCGCAAGCTTGGGCTTCGGCCAAGGCATTGCGGTCTGCTGGCGGCTATCCGCAGCATGCCGATGACCTCCCAGCTCGCGCTTGGCCAGGCATTGAATGTGGTGCCGAGCGCGATCGTGCCGATGATCGACGACCTGGAGGCGCTCGATGCGATCATCCGCGTGCCGGATGAGGCGGACCGTCGCCGCTACGCAATCCAGCTCACGCCGAAGGGGGCGGCATTGCTGCAACAGGCGACCGCGATCGCGATGAAACTCGACGACGTTATGCTGGATTCCCTGGAAAAGGACGAGCGGGATACGCTTCGCCGACTTCTGGACAAGTTGTCCGCACGCCCACCGGGGAGGTGAGCGCGGGCGAAGAGCACGGTGACCTGTGCACGCTCGGCCCGCATCACTCAACTGTCACATCAGCCACACGCCGGCTTTGCTTTCGTGCAAGCATCCGCAAGCTGAGCCGGCGGATCCTTCTTGAAGACGGTCTTGTACGCTTCGAGGACGTTCGACTGGACGACCGGCAACGACTGCACGCCGATCCACGCCGGCGGCGTCTGTCCAATGAGCGCCTTCATCATGGCCATTGCCTCGGCCACACCCTGGTCATAGGGACGCTGCGAACCCGTTGCCTTCAGCGGTCCGCCCTTGGCGATCTCGATAGCGGACTCAAGGCCTAAATCGACTGTCGTCACGGGGATGTTGACTCCCTGCGCGCGCATTGATGTCAGCGTGTCCAGCGCCGGTTGATCCCACACAGCGAAGAGTCCCTTGACGTCCGGATTGCCTGTCAGGAAGTCCCCCGCAATCTGCCCGACTTTCGACGGGTCGGTGAAGTCGACTTGCTTGATCTTTAGGTCCGGCCGGTTCTTTTTCATCCAGTCATTGACGGCCTTGGTGCGTTCCTTCGTGCTGAAGTAATCCACGCCGAAGTTGACCAGTCCAATGGTGGATCCTTTGGGTACGCACGATGCCAGGACCTTGGCCGCGATCTGGCCATTGCCTTCGCTGTCGGCCGAGATCATGGATGCATATTGCTCCGGGTGCTTCAGTCCCGTGGGCACATTGTCCATGAACACCAGCTTGATGCCGGCCTGGGACACCTTCTTGTAGGTTGCCGCGGTCGCGGTCCCGTCGACCGGAATTGAAATGATGCCGTCCGGATGGCGCTGGATGGTGTTCTCGATATCCGCAATCTGCTTGTCGACCTGATACTCGGCTGACGCCGTGCCGATGACATCCACGCCGTATTTCTTCAGCGTGTCAGTAATGCCCTGGACCTGCAATTGCGACCAGTCGAGGTTCATGGTCTGCATGGAAATGCCGACCTTGAACTTGCCGGCTTTGACCTTGGCCGCATCGGCGTCGCTCAGTTGAACCGTGTCTACCGACGCCGCCTTTTCGCCATTCGGCCCTTGCCCGATGATCGTTTTCGGCCCTATTGAAGCAACTGGTAATCCGGTCACGCACTGCGCGCTGGCATTAAAGGAAGACAGGGCCGCAACGCCCGCCGCTGCCATCATGCCGGCTAAAACCATTCCTGAGCCACGACGATGTTTCATGATTCTCCTCCGTTGGTTTTGATGTATCGCGTCCCCTGCCTGCTGCGGAAAACCTGGCCGTCCCATAGCCCCGGTTCCATGCATTGCGAGTGATCGGCATCCCCCGTCACTTCTTTGTAAAGGCGACCGCCGCGACGATGATCGCCCCCTTGATGACAAGCTGGAGCGAAGAACTCACGCCCAGCAAAACAAGACCGTTGTTGAGTGTTCCGATAATGAGGCTGCCCAGCAGCGTGCCGAGAACGAAGCCCCTGCCGCCGAACAGGCTGCATCCGCCCAGCGTTACGGAGGCGATCACGTCGAGCTCGAGTCCCTGCACGACGTCGGGCCGGGCTGCATGAGAGCGCGCTGACAGGACGAGTGCGGCGAGCCCCGCGAGCGCGCCGGTGAGCACGAACGCGAGCGTGGTCACGCGCCGGATGTTGATGCCCGAATAAAGCGCTGCGGTCGGATTGCCGCCGGCCGCATAGATCTGCCGGCCAAAGACGCTGTAGTGCAGCAGCAGGATGCCGGCGATCACCGCGAGCAAGGTCCAGACGATCGGCACTGGCACGCCGAAGATGTCGCCCTCGCCGAAGATCGAGATAAACGAGTCGTTGGTGATGATGACCGGCCGCGTTGTGGTGACCAGCAGCGCCAGTCCGCGCGCAGCGCTAAGGGATCCCAGCGTGACGAGGAACGAGGGAATGCTCAGCCGGGTGATGACAAAGCCGTTGATCGCCCCCACGAGTGCACCGGTCCCAATGCCTGCGATAGCCCCGATAAACCAGTTGTCGCCAATGTGCGCCATCGCGAGTGCAGCGGACATGCCGGACAACGCCAGAGTGGACCCCACGGACAGGTCGATCTGCCGCGCAATGATCACAAACGTCATGCCGATCGCGACGATGGACACCAGTGCAGTCTGGCGGCCGATATTCAGGAAGTTGTCGATCGAGAGGAACCACGGCGACGCAAAGCTGAAGACGACCAGCAGGATGGCAAATGCGAAATACAGCGCGTACGGCCGGTCCCCCTGCAACAGGAGTTGCACCAGCTGCCACTTGCGGCTGCGTTGCGGTTGGGCCGTCTGCCCGTCAGTCGCGGGCGTCGAGACAGAGTCGTTCATGATGCGTGCGCCCCGAAGGAAGTCCCCTTGGGGGACTCGTTGGAAGAACGGGAAAGTTGAATCAGGTGATGAAGCGCTTCGGCGTTGCCGAGATGCGCGCGATCCAGGGTATTGACTATGCGGCCGTCGACGACAATCGAGATCCGGTCGCACAGGCGCAACAGCTCATCCAGATCCGATGAAACGACAAGGACACCTGTACCCGCCCGGGCGGCGTCGTGGACCACGCCATAGATCTCCTCGCGTGCGCCAACGTCGACACCGACAGTAGGTTCATCGAGCAGAAGGAGCTTCGGCCGCGGATGATCCCATTTGGCAAACACCACTTTCTGCTGATTGCCGCCGGACAGGAACTTGACGTAGGTGGACGCGCCCGGCGCTTTCACAGCGAGCTTTTTCATCGAGCTTCGCGCCTGTTGTACGGCAGCCTGGCTGCGCAGCCAGCCCCAACGGGAAAAGTGCGGCAGCCGCGGCAAGGTCAGGTTTCGCTCGATGGAGTGATCGAGGACAAGCCCCTGCACATGGCGGTCCTCCGGCACGAGCGCCACGCCAAGTTTGATAGCCCTGGCCGGTGTGATACGTGAGAGCGCCTGAGCGTCGATCACGAGGCTGCCGGTGTTGACCGCCCTGAGTCCGAAGATGGTTTCCAGGATCTCGGTACGGCCGCTGCCGATCAGTCCCGCGAGTCCATGGACCTCGCCCTTGCAGACGGTGAGGTCCACATCGCGCAGCCGGTCGTTGCACACTTTGGACAACGTAAGGACGGGCGCGGCGGTCACGGCCGTCTTCTCCTGTCCTCCGGCAGGTAAATCGCCCACCGAGCCCGCAGCGGTCCTTTCCCTCGCATGCAAGGCGGCGTGGCCAGGACCGATAATGGCCGCGACCAGTTGTTTCATGTCGGTTTCCGCGGTGGGGAACATGCCGACATTCATGCCGTCACGGAACACCGTGACGCGCTGGGAAATACGAAACACCTCGTTTAA
>Ga0073928_10002456_pt1 | contig 31756 bp, 30 predicted proteins | sample PaiPotPPA55metaG_FD_76969 | JGI IMG/M metagenome (GOLD analysis project Ga0073928, IMG submission 76969) | Iron sulfur acid spring bacterial and archeal communities from Banff, Canada, to study Microbial Dark Matter (Phase II) - Paint Pots PPA... ...
CCCATGCCGAGGGTCGCCGCGAGGTTGAACGATTAACGCAAATTTCGAGGCTGGCTCAATGACTGCAAAACGCCTTTCACGCCCCCACGATCCCGTACAGCGATCTTCCGCCGCGCCCGGCTGCCATCATTGGCCAGAAGAAAAGAAACAACAGGAGGAGAACTATAGGAGGGGAACTATGACCCTCAAAACTGCACTTACAATCGTGCTGGAGCTTGCCAAGCCAAGCTGCCTTTATCCTGATGACTATGCCAAGGACCACGTACTTCACCTCGAAGCGCTTCGACAGCAAAAAGCGATTAAAGCCGTGCGAACTCTCACAGAAGCGCTATGAGCAAGACCGCCCCGATCGGCACGCCAATGTAGCGACAAAAAGTTTGGTGCGTAGATCAAAGTTCAGAGATCAATCGCCGCCGCGCCGGACTTCCCTCATTCACCCGCTGGACGCCCACTTCGGTATGATTCCCGGATGGCAAAGAAACGGCCTCGGCGTGAGCGGGAAAACCGAGGCCGTTCCATAAGGTGCCGAGAGAAAGAGATATCGACACTATTGCGATGTGGGTTCGCAAACCGTCGATACCCATTAAAATGTGCGTTAGGGGGTGCCTCAGCTTGTCGCCAACCGCCACCGCGCCGGGTTGCCCTCATTGGCCCGCTTGACGCCCTTACCGGAGTGATTGCACATCAGGCCAGCCCGTTTGGTGCGGTTCTTGCCAACAGCGGACTCACGCGATGCGATTCGCCGTTACGTCAGCCATTTTCATATCCCCTAAACTCAGTGTTCCTACCTTTGACTTTCATCCATTGCGGCCAGATATCCGGCGGCGGCGTCACAGGGTCATCGGTTAGCTGAAGGATGACGCGTTTAAGCTGGACGCCCGGCCCAAAACTCGCAGCAAGATCATACGGGGGCCGTCAGCCTCGGTGAAGTTCTTTCAAGATTTTCAAAAATAGCTCCGCCCGATGCGTGAGAGGATGCATCGGGTCGGTCACGGCGCAGATTGGGTGGCTGAAAGATGGGCTGTCGAGTTGCATGCGCAGTGGATAACGTTTCGCGAGTTGGTCGCCGAAGTGGGTGGGCAGCAGGCCCTGGTATAAACCGGTTGCGATGAATACGCCGATGGCCTCAAGGCCTCCCGCGGCCGGGCCGCGTTCGTAGCCTTTCTGTTCGATCGCTTGCCGCACATATGGATGCAGGCGGTACACCAGCGGCATGTTTTTTGATGCCCGCTTTTCTATCAATGTCGAGACATAAACGCGGTGGGTCTCTTTATAGAGCGGCAGGTAATTGAACTGGTCGTCGACATACTTACCCCGGATGGCAATGTCGACCCGGTTTTCAAGCAGTGCCTGATCCAGTTCGGTGAATGTCATTACCGCGATTTCTGGTGTCACGTGGGGCGCGCGTTGTTTAAGAAGCGCCAGGGCTTGCGGTAGTTTGAAATCGGGATGCGAGGTGGCGTGTTCGCCGATGCCTATGGACAGGTTACCCGACAGCACGCCGTGCACCGCGTCGATCTCCGGCCGGATACGTTCTAGTGATCGCAACGCACTGGAGGCGAGCTTTAGCGCCACTTCGCCTTCAGATGTAAGAGAGAACCCCGCCGGGCCCCGCTCACACAGGCGCACGCCGAGCCGCTTTTCGACCTCGCGCACATGCCGGCTGATCGAGGCCTTTGACATCAGCAATTGCTTCTCGGCGGCGGCGAAACCACCGGCCTGCGAGACGCCGCAAAACACGCGCAGCGAGCGCAGATCCTTCTCATCGAAGTCGAGTTTTATCACCGGGTACATCCTCTCAAAGCATCCAGATCTCACTGCCAGCTTTCCATGAATGCGCAGGAAAAGGTATCGAATAACAAGACATGACCTCCAAAAAACTCATTTTTCTTTACTTGCGCCACTCAATAAGCTTCGTTGGAGGCCCATCGATCGAGCACTGCGAGTGCCGTGTTGGGTTTAACGGAATGAACCTGTACCCTCACGCACGAGATCCCACAGACCATGGAAACACTCACTGTTCCCCCCGGCGTTGGCCACAAAACCCTGCTGTATTCGGAACTGGTCACGCAGCTCGAAGGTATGAAGGCTGACATCGCCATTCTCGGGATGCCTTATGGCTCGGCCTACAGCCCGCGCAGCTTCACCAACGATCAAACGAATGCACCCCAAGCCATTCGCGACGTAACCGACCGTATCGTGCGGGCGCCCGAGCACTACGACTTCGACATTGACGGCCCGATGCTGCAAGGCCGCAGCGATGTACGTTTTGTCGATTGCGGCGACGTGATGCCCGACCTGACCAAGCCCGGCGACCACCACCGCAAGGCTGAACTTGCTGTGCGCCATATCCTCAAGGGCGGAGGGCTGCCCATCGTACTTGGTGGCGACCACGGTATCACCAACCCCATTCTGCGAGCGTTCGATGAGGTCGGTCCGATTACGCTGGTGCAAGTTGACGCGCACCTTGATTGGCGCGACGAGGTCGACGGCGTGCGTGACGGCTTGTCGAGCCCGATCCGCCGCGCATCGGAACTACCTTTTGTCAAAGACATCATCCAGATCGGCTTGCGGGCTCAGGGCAGTGGCCGACCGACCGAATACAAGGCTGCCGTCGATTACGGCGCGACGCTGATCTCCGCCTATGAACTGCACGAAGTCGGCATGCGAGCCGTGCTTGATCGCATTCCGGCGGGAGGCAACTACTACCTCACTATTGATGCGGACGGGCTCGATCCAACCATCATGCCGGCGGTTGACGGCCCCGCTCCGGGCGGTGTGACCTTTGTGCAGGCCCGGGCACTGATCCATGGCCTGGTGCAGAAGGGACGCGTGGTCGGCATGGACATTGTCGAAATCCAGCCCGCGAAAGATACCGCCACCAAGCTGACCTGCGTCACTGCCGGACGGTTGATCGTCAACCTCATTGGTAGCACGATCAAGGCCGGTTACTTCGACAAGAAGTCTGCCAGGTGAACAACATCTCCTGAACGACCTCTCGCTGGTTTTTCGTCTTCACTTTCCACTCCATTTTCACTTTCTTTCACCGCACGAGACGCATCAAATGGAACACAAGCGCATCCGGACTTTCAACACCAAGGACACTTACCCTGAACAGTCCATCAGCAATGATCTCTGCCAAGCCGTCGTCGCACGCGGCCGCATGGTTTTCCTGCGCGGCCAGATTGGCCAGAACCTGGATACGTCCGAAAGCGTTTGCATCGGAGATGTGACCGGACAGACCGAGCAGGCGATGAAAAATATCGACATGCTGATGAAAGAGGCCGGCGGAAAACTCGAACATATCTGCAAGCTCACGATCTATATCTGCGACCCGCGTTACCGCGAAGACGTCTACCGCGTGGTAGGCAAATGGCTGACGGGCGTTTTTCCCGTATCGACCGGCATCGTGGTAAGCGGGTTCGCTCGCCCCGAGTACCTCGTCGAGGTGGATGCGATCGCCGTCATTCCGGATTGATTGATGTACGCCGTGAGCGGCATGATGTGTCGCGCACGGGTGCAATCTATGGCGCATTTTCCAGATCCGCCCAGGAGCGATAGGGAAACGTCAAAGGGGTTTGTCAACCAACTAAAGGACGGGTGTTTTTGATGGAAACAATTGTTCTAAGCTGATCCGATGAACACGAATGAAGCCTGGCATGGTGCTTTTTAGTTCAGTTTCGTCAAATGCCGTTACTCAAACTGGAAGAAAACCTCACATGAACACGAGATACACCTTCCTCGCAGCCATCGGCGTTCTAAGCGCCGTGTTGGCCTTCCCGGCGTTCGCGGCCGACGACGCGTTGGCAAGGATCAAGGCCCGCAACTCCATCCGTATTGCCGTGCCGCAAGACTACCCGCCCTATGGTTTTGTCGATTCCAGCATGAAGGCCAAGGGTTACGACATCGAGATGGCAACCATCATTGCTACCAAGCTCGGCGTGAAGCTTGAACTGATCCCGGTGACCGCCCCCAACCGCATTGCCTACCTGCAGACGCAGAAGGCCGACCTGACAATCTCCTCGCTCGGCAAGACGCCCGAGCGCGAAAAAGTCATCGACTATAGCGTGGCGTACGCGCCGTTCTTCGATGCGATCTTCGGCAGCAAGGACGTGCAGGCCAAAAACTTCTCGGATCTGTCTGGCAAGACCATCTCGGTGACGCGCGGTTCGATGCAGGACGATGAACTGCAGCGCCTCGCAGCTGACGCGGTGGTCAAGCGCTTTGAAGACAATAATGCCACGCTGGCGGCTTTTCTGTCCGGGCAGACCCAGATGTTCGCGGCCGGGACAAGCGTCGCCGCTGCAATCCAGCAGAAGAACCCCAACCAAAGCCTCGAACTGAAGGTAATTCTGTCCAACGCACCTTGCTATGTGGGCGTCCCGAAGGGCGAACCGCAGCTGTTGGCCAAGGTAAACGAGATCATTCTTGAGGCCAAGAAGTCCGGCGCGCTTGATGATATCTCGCAACGCTGGCTCGGTGCTCCAGCGGGCACGCTTCCTGAGTAAAGCTGCGGCGGGCGTTTGTCGGAGTTGCGCCGTAGCGCCGATTTGCGCAAGCCGTGATCATCCTACCAGGCGAGCACGCGAGAAGTGCCCGCCGATGCAGGACGCCTCCACGACCCCTGCGCAACCTTGAAAAGAAGCGAATGAATACCATTCTCCGCTCGGTGACACAGCAGTTGGCGCAGTGGGCTTGCGGGCTGCAAGCTGACGATGTGCCGGCATCGGTGCGCCTGCACGCGCGCAACAGTTTTCTGGATACGGTAGGCGTCGCGATAGCGGGTTCCGCCACCCGTGTCGGCACGATGGCGCGAGCAGTCAGTATGCAAGCGAGGACCACCGGCTTTTCGACGGTGCTTGGCGGCGCCGACCGTGCGTCGGCACCGGCGGCAGCCTTCGTCAACAGCACGTCCGCGCATGCTCTCGATTTTGATGACAACTGTTATGCCGGCGTCGTGCACGGCTCGGCCGTCATCGCACCCGCCGTGCTGGCTGTCACGCAAATGACGGGCGGATCGGGGCGGGAGTTGCTCACCGCTTTTATTGCAGGCTCTGAGTGCGAATATGCCGTCGGCGCGGCGTCACAGAACGTGCTGTACGAGAAAGGCTGGTGGACGACCGGCGTGCTCGGCCCGATCGGCGCCTCGGTCGCTGCGTCTCGTGTGCTCCAGCTCGATGCCACCCAGATGACAGCTGCGCTCGGACTTGCGATTGCCGGCGCCGGTGGCAGCAAGGCCTGTTTCGGCACCGACGGCAAGCCGCTGCTGGCCGGACGCGCCGCTGAAGCCGGGGTCGTTTGCGCTTTGCTTGCTGCGGAAGGTGCCAGCGGGCCGGTACAGGCCATCGAGTCCACGAACGGTTTTGCCAACCTGCTCAACGACGGCATTTTCGACCGGGCCGTGCTGGACCGGCTGGGCGGGGACTGGTTTGCGCAGTCGCCTGGCGTAGACATCAAGCGCATTCCCGTGTGTCTGTCTTCACACGCCGCTGTCGATGCGGTGCAGGAGCTTGTCGCGGCTCATCGAGTCGAACTGAACGAGATCGAAAGCATCACCTGTGATGTGCCGCCGATGGTGCGCCAAAACCTAATTTATAACCGGCCGCAGACGGTACAGCAAAGCCAGTTCAGCATGCCGTTCGCGATAGCCGTGTCGCTCAAATACGGAACGCTCACGTTGGCGCATCTCGACCCTGCCCTACTTGAAGACGTGCAGCTTGTAATGTTGATGTCGCGTGTCCGCATGTGTACCGGATCGCTGTGGAATGAGGCCGATCTGCGCCGATCCGCGCCCGAAGGAGCGCAAGTTGAACTTCGGCTCACCAACGGCACGGTGTTCAAATTATTCCGCGCCTCCGCACGTGGATCGGTGGAAGATCCTCTTAGCGCCGACGAAATCCAAACCAAATTCATCAACTGTGTTGAGCCTGTACTTGGCGGACGTCATGCTGACGACCTGTTCAGGGCGCTTCACAACCTGGATAGTGACGGACTCGTGCGAGACTTATTTGAAAGGAGAGTTTGAAAGGAGAGTTTTTTCATAAATTTCCTGACTTTCGCGACTAGCCGCACCACTCGATCAACCAGCATGAGCAGGCCTTGCCGGTAACTGCCGCAACCCTCGCTCGTGTTCTGTCCGCAGGAATGCTATGGAACTGATTGATTTTTCTGATGTCGTCCGGGCCTGGCCGCTGTTTCTGGAGGGCATTTGGCTAACTTGCGTGCTTACAGTGGTCGGCTGTCTCGGCGGCACCCTGCTAGGCACGGCCTGCGCGTGGGGCCGCATCCAAGGGCCGGTTTGGCTTAAAGCCGTGCTGGCCTGTTATGTTGAACTGTTTCGCAATACGCCGTTCATCATCCAGATCTTTTTCATCTATTTTGGCCTCGCCTCGGTGGGCCTGAAGATGGGCGCGGTACCCGCCAGCCTGATCTCGCTGATTCTGAACCTTGGCGCCTACGCTTGCGAGATCGTCCGCGCCGGCATTGAGGCCACGCCCAGAGGTCAGATCGAGGCCGCGCAGTCGCTGGCCTTGAACCGCTGGCAGATTTTTACCCGAGTGATGGTGGTACCCGCGCTTGCTCGCGTCTGGCCCGCGCTGGTCAGTCAGTTGGTCATCATCATGCTGGCATCGTCGGTGTGCAGCCAGATCTCGGCCGAAGAAGTCTCCTACGCCGCCAATTTCGTGGCGGGCAAAACCTTCCGCAGTTTTGAGTCTTTCACGGTGGTGACGGCCTGTTACCTTGTACTCGCCATCATCTTGCGAAAACTCCTGCTCTGGATCGGCCCCCACCTGATATTCGGGCGCATGAGATTCTGAAAGAAAAAGATGAGTAGTTTTTCAACTTGGGACGTCATCCGCAATCTGCTGCTGTCAGTGCCGTGGACGCTTTTTCTTTCAGCCATCGCCTTCTTCGGCGGTACAGTGCTTGGGCTCATTCTGCTCGTGCTGCGCATCATGCGGCCCAACAGCGTCGGCCGCATCATCGTCTGGTATGTGCAGTTATTTCAGGGCACGCCGTTGCTGATGCAGCTCTTCCTGACCTATTTCGGCCTGGCGCTATTTGGCATCAACACCTCGCCGTTGTTGGCCGCAACTTTATGCCTGTCGTTTTATGCCAGCGCTTTTCTAACCGAGACCTGGCACGGTTGTGTCATGTCGATTCCCAAGGGCCAGTGGGAAGCATCAAGCAGCCTCGCGCTCAACCTGCAAGAACAGCTCCGCTACGTGATCTTTCCGCAAGCGATCCGGATTTCGGTGCCGCCGACGGTCGGCCTGCTGGTGCAAATTATCAAGAACACCTCGCTCGCATCGGTGATCGGTTTTGTTGAACTGACCAGGACAGGACAGATCATTACCAACGTCACGTATGACCCGTTCTTCGTCTATGGTGCCGTCGCTCTGCTGTACTTCGCGCTTTGCTTTCCCTGCTCGATTTGGGGCCGTTCGCTGGAACGGAAATTCAACGTCAAACACTAAGGAATCGCCATGAGCGACAAACAGCCAGCCGCCCTGGTGGACATCAAGAATCTGCATAAGAGTTTCGGCCAGTTCGAGGTGCTCAAAGGCATCAACCTGTCCATCCAACGCAAGGAAGTGGTCTGCATCATAGGCAAAAGCGGCTCGGGCAAAAGCACTTTGCTGCGCTGCATTAACGGGCTGGAGGTTTTCCAATCGGGCGAATTGCTGGTGGCCGGACAACGAGTGAAAAGCGATGACGCACGCGCGATGCGCGCCTTACGGCAAAAAGTCGGCATGGTGTTCCAGAGTTTCAATCTGTTCCCGGCGATGAGCGCGGGCCGCAACATCATGCTGGCGCCTAAATTGGTCAAGGGTATGCCGAATGATGCTGCGAAAGCGCTCGCGGAAAAACTGCTCAAGCGCGTCGGGTTGGCAGACAAATTCGACAGTTTGCCCCACGAACTCTCAGGCGGTCAGCAGCAGCGCGTCGCGATCGCCCGTGCGCTCGCGATGAACCCCGAAGTCATCCTTTGTGATGAAATTACCTCTGCCCTCGACCCTGAACTGGTTGGCGAGGTCTTGCAGGTGATCGAGGCGCTCGCCGAAGAAGGCGTGACGCTCATCATCGTGACGCATGAGATGAACTTCGCCCGCAAAGTCTGCGACCGCATCATTTTCATGCATATGGGACTGGTTCATGAAGTCGGTACACCCGAAGAGATCTTTAACGCCCCGCGCACTCCTGAGTTGCGCAGTTTCATCTCGATGAAATGACCGGCTCGCCACCATTCGCTTTGGGGATCATCACCCGCCGTCTCCCCCTGCAACTACGAACCACCCTGCCGACGTGCCGTACCCATTACCCCGGCGGATCGCGTGGGTGCACGCGCTGATTGCTTCCCCACACGTGCGGCGTTCCCCAAATGTAGCCCGACATTTCCGGCGCCTTGGTACGCACAAGGCCCTTCGAGCGCGCCCGGGAGTTCAGCCCGAAGAGCCGGCCCTTCTACGGCGCCGCGCGATCTGCACCATGGGCCACATCGGCGATCTCCCATCCTCCCCCGAGCGCACGATAGAGATTGACGAGATCTGTCGCGATCTGCGTGTCGCTGTCGGAAAGGTCGTTCTCGCTCTGAAGCAACTGGGCCTGTGTCGAGGTGACATCCAGGAAGTTGGTCGCACCCTCCGAGTAACGTTGCCTTGCGGCTTGCAGAGCGGACTGATTTTCCGAGACGGAGCGGGCGACGTCGATGCGCCGGCGCTGCGCTTCGCGATAGTCGGTCAGGGCGTCGTCGACCTCCTTCCAGGCCCGCAAGACCGTTTCCTGAAAGAAGACAGCCGCTTCCCGCTGCCGCGATTCGCTCAACGCCAGGGCGCCCCGCAACTGGCCGCCTTCGAAGATCGGAATCGAAATCGATGGCCCCACCGTGAATGCGGTCGAGGCCGGGGTAAACAGATTGCTCAGGTGCAGGCTTTCCACGCTGACGGCGCCGTTCAATGTCACGTCAGGGTAGAAGTTCGCCACCGCGACGCCGGTCTGCGCCGTGGCCTGGTGCAGCCGCGCCTCAGCCTCGCGCACGTCCGGGCGATGGCGTACGCTCGTTCCAGGCAGGCCCACCGGAACCTTGCGGGGCACGCGCGGAATTATCCGGGCGCGGCGCAACTGGGCCTCGAGCGCGCGGGGAGCCTCGCCCAGCAGCAGTCCGATGGCATTGATAAGCTCCGCCTCGCGGGCACGAAGCGGCGGCACGGTTGCGGCGATGGTGGCCTGCTGAGCCCGGGCTTGCGCCATGTCGAGCGTCGTGGCGACACCGTTGCGGAAACGGGTATTCACAAGCTCCACGTTCTCTTCGGAGAGGCGGAGATTGCGTTTCGCGATCTCAAGACGGTTCTGCGTTCCGCGCAATTGCATGTAACTCTGCGCCAGTTCGGCGACCGCCGCGAGCGCGACGCCGTGCCGGTTCTCCACCGCCGCCAGGGTATTGGCGTCGGCGGCTTCCACGGCCCGCCGCACGCGACCGAACAGGTCCAACTGCCATGCGGACGTCAGGCCGTCTTGAAAGTGGGCATAGTCCAAGGTCGAGCCAGGCGCAGGTACGAACTCGGAGATCGGGCCATTCGGGCTCACTCGATTGTAGGTGCTCAACGACTGCCCTTCGATGTGCGGCAGTCCCTGAGCGGCTGCGACCCGACGCTGCGCCACGCTTTGGACCACGCGCTCCGCCGCCGTCTTGAGGTCAAGGTTTTGCGCCGCCAGCCTTTCGACGAGCAAGGATAGCTCAGAGTCCCGGAAGCTTTTCCACCAAACGGTGTCGATCGCACCCTCGACCGTTCGGCTGGGCACGCTTTCTCCATCCAGCGCCGACCGTCTGGATTCCTCTCTTGCCTCCGGGCTCTGGTAGTCCGGCCCAACGGTGCAACCGATCAGCCCGATGGCTAACGTCGGGCCGCAAAGGTACTGCACAAGACGCAACGCACGCACACCTCAATGCCCGGTCGCGCGGTCGCTTGATCTGCGCTGTTCCTCCACCACGTCCTCCAGTCCTGTATGGATAGTGGTCTCGACCGACAAGCCCACGCGCAGGAGCTTAGCCAAAGGTTGCCCGGGCGTCACCACGATCTTGACCGGCAGCCGTTGCACGATCTTGGTAAAATTGCCTGTGGCATTGTTGGGCGCGATGGGTGCGAAGGCGGCACCGGAGGCGGCCGGGACATTGACCACCGTTCCCTTGAGGTCGATATCGTAGGCGTCCACGTGGATGGTTACGGGCTGGCCGCCGCGAACGTGCGCCAGATCCACTTCGCGATAGTTCGCCTCGATATAGACCTGGTCGAGTGGCACAACGGTCATCAACGTCGTGCCGGGGCCGACATAATTGCCGACCTGCACGGACCGCTCGCCCACCATGCCGTCGATCGGGGCCCTGATCTGCGTATAGGACAGATTGAGCCTGGCCTGTTCAAGTTGCGCCTCATCGGCCTTGATGGCTGCCTCCGCCGCAGATCTCTGGGCCTTGAGCACGTCCAATTGCCGACGCGCCGCATCAAGCGAAGCTTCAGCGCTATCCAGCGAGGCTTGATCTTGCGCAAGCGTGGTGTCGGCCTGCTGATGTTCCTGCATCGAGCCGGCACCCGTCGTGGCGAGGTTACCGAAGCGGCGCGCGTTGTCTTGCGCGAAAGCGAGCCTGGCACGCGCAGACGCAACGGCAGCCTGCTGCTCTCCTATAATGGACGGCTGGCGTGACACGGTCGCGGAGATTTCGTCGAAGCGCGATTTGTCGCGTGCGACCGCCGCCTCGGCGGATGCCAAGGCAGTCTCATTGTCGCGGGGGTCGAGAGTTGCGAGCACTTGCCCGGCCTTGACGACGTCGTCGTCGTCAACCGGCACCGTGGCGACCTGACCGGAGATGCGCGGTGCGATCGTGGCGTAATGGACCATCACATAAGCATCGCTGGTCCGGATGTCGGGGCGCGGCCCGAAAATGATGAAGAGGACCACCGCGACGAAGATCGCCACGAGGAGTCCGACCAGAACCAAGGGCCAGCGCGGCAGAGGCGCAGGAAGCTTGTCGGTTTCCTGCCCCTCCCGGTCATGCGACGTTCCATCCTTCAGTCGAGGTTGGTCGTCGTTTTCGCGCGCCGGGGCAAGCTCCGGCTTTTCGTTCCCTTTCGGCTCGGCGGGTCGCTTCTCGAGTTCGGCTACATACTCTGCCATGCGGGTTCCTATTGCTTCGCAAAGTGGATACGCGGCGGGACGGTGCGAACCGGCAACGTCATCACCACGACCATCAAGAACACGCTCAGGGCTCCGAGGATCAGGAAAGTGTCGCTCGTCGATAAAATCGTTACCTGCTGCTGCACGGCGTGGCTGAAGGCTTCCAGGCTGCCCGGCACGCGGGGGCGACCGCCTGGGGTCAACGGCGGTGGATACTGTGGCAGCACGCCGTTGCTCTGGATCACGCGCCAGCGGTCCTGGCCAACCTCATCGACGATGCGGCTGGAATGCAGCGCGTCGCGCCAGCGACCAATCAACGCCAGGAACCAGGCGCTCGCTGCCTCGGCGAGGCCGCGTGACGTATTGACCAGCGCAGACGCGAAAGGGCCTTCTGCCGGGCCGGCAATAGTATTGGTCACCATCATGAGCAGCGGCATGATCACCATCGGCTGACCGACCGCCTGGAGCAGTTGCCATAAATAGAATTGATCCCGGTTCCAATAAACCGTCAGAAAGGACGAACCAGCGCAGGATGCAAGGATCAACCCCAGCCCGACCAGGCTGACGACGCGCGAATCGACCCGCTTGTAATCCAGCAGCAGCGCCATCGCAGGCAGCATCACGAGTTGCAACGCGGCGATCTCCAGCGTGATCAGGTTGGACTGTAGCGGTCTATAGCCCTGGACTTCTTGCAGGTAGCGCAAGGGCACCGTCGAAGCGGATTGGCTGATAACCAGAAAGGTGAACAAGGCCAGCGCGCCATAGGCGAAGTTGCGCCGGCCGAACATCTGCAGCTTCAGAAGCGGCGAAGGGTGGAACCATTCATTGATCAGCAGCAGCGGGATGGCGACAGCGCTGACCAGAGCCAGCACGCAGATCAGCCTCGAGTTGAACCAGTCGAGCCTGTCACCCTGATACAGCATGGTGCTCAGCGCGGCGATCCCAATCACCAGAAGCAGGCCGCCGCGCCAGTCCAGCGTTCGGAGCCGTTCGTATCTTGGCTGATCCTGATGCATACAGTACCAGACCAGAACGCCGGCCAGTGAGCAGAGCGGGATCGTCTGCAAGAACACGAAGCGCCAAACCGTGATATCCGTCCAAAGCGCGGCCACCGTCGTAGCCAGCGCGGGTATGAAGGTCGCGGTCAAAGCGTAGACGGCCAAGCCGTAGAGCCGAATGTTCGGCGTGAGGGCGCGAAGCGCCGTGGTCATCAGAAGAGGAATGATCAGGCCTCCAGCGAGGCCCTGGAGCACCCGCAGAGCGTAGATCGCCTCGACGTTCGGGCTGAACGGGATCAGCACGCTCGAGGCTCCGCACAGCGCGATCGCAAAAAGCGTCCAACGCCTCAATGTGAAAATCGTCTGCAGCGACGGGGAGATGGCCATGCCGATGATCTCGGCAGACACATACAGGCTTTGGATCCAGGTTCCGGGATCATGACTGATCCCGAGTGCACCGCGAATGTCAGCGAGCGCGACGGATGTAACCTGGTCGTTAAACTCAGACGTCATGGCCGCGATGAGCATGCCGACAAGGCCGAATAAGGGTTTAATATCTACCAACTCCCCAGACCCTCTTGAACAAGCTATCAATACGAAGTGATCGAGAAGATCGATCGGATTACCCAAGGCGCTCATGTTCAAAGGGAAACACTTCGATCACGGCTTTGAAACCACCCGCAATGGATGGTGCTGCCGGCGCAACCAAACATTGGCCCAGCGTTCCAACTCGGCTCTGCAAAATTCTTTCAGGGATGTTTTGCTCCCTACCAGCAAGATGATCTGCGTCGCCCGGGAGTTCGATTAAAAAGTGATTTACTGGCTCTCTTTTCGTGCCGCAGCCCTCCAGCCTTTGCCGCCAAACCTGGAATCACCTACAGCTGGCCGAATCGGGGCCCTTTTGAAAGGCGTTCATGAACCGTCGCGAGCGCTGGGCAGCTGGCGGAAAATCCCGGGGCATCTCAAGCGGCCCCGGCGCGAATACGGCTGCGGTGCTCTGTGAGGCCGGCCTCCGCCATCTGCGCGCCGAGCAGTATCTCGACGCTCAACTTTGTTGCCAGCAAGCGCTCGAAGCGGACCCCGATCACGCCGACACGCTTCATCTGATGGGCCTGCTGTCGTTTCACGCTGCGCAGCACGATCTCGCCGTGGAATGGTTCGCCCGAGCCGTCCGCCAGGATGCCAAGCCGCAATACCTTGCGAGCCTCGGCGCCACGCTGCAAAGCCAGGGGCGGTTTGAAGAGGCTCTCCAGGTGTTCGACAAGGCGGTGCAGCTCAAGCCGGATGCCGCCGCATTGTGGAAGTTTCTCGGCAATGTTCTCGTCAAGCTGGATCGCCGGGATCAAGCCATCCTCAGCTTTCAGCATGTGCTGAAGCTCGATCCGCGCGATCGGGACGCCGCCTACAATTGTGGCGCACTGCTGCTCCAGTCAGGACGATGCGACGAGGCTCTCGCCTGCTTCAATCTGTGCGATCGGTTGCAGCCGGACCAAGCCCAGACATTGCAGCAGCGCGCGCTCGCACTGCGCGGCCTTGCAAGGTTCGAGCAAGCCCTGGCTGACAGCAGGCGGGCGCACGCGCTGGATCCGGCCAATGCCGGCATCTGCGGCAAAACCGGCAGCATCCTCCAATCGCTCGGCCGGAACGAGGAGGCGTTGTCATGGTTCGACCGCACCCTGGAGCTTCAGCCGAACCAGGTGGAGACTCTTAACGACAAGGCCTTCTCGCTCATTGAACTTCGCCGCTTCGATGAAGCTTTCGCCGTCTATGATCAGTCCAAGGCCATCGATCCCGGCCATGCCGCAACCCATTGGAATTTGGCGTTGCTGCAAATGATGACCGGCAATTTCGAGGCCGGCTGGGCGGGGCGCGAGGTGCGCTGGAAGACGCTTCTGCCGGACGAGGCCCCAAAGCTTGCCAAACCAATTTGGCTCGGCGGCGAACCCCTCGCCGGCAAGACCATTCTGCTGCATTCGGATGAGGGACTGGGCGATGCAATCCAGTTCGCGCGCTATGTCCCGATGGTGGCGGCGCGCGGGGCGCGCATCATCCTTGCGATCGAGGACGCGCTGGTTCCCCTGCTGTCGGGAATAGCCGGCGTCTCTCAATGCCTTCCGAAATCGACAACTGCGCTGCCGGCCTACGACCTGCATTGCCCCCTTTCCAGTCTGCCGCTGGCATTCGGGACCAGGCTTGATTCAATCCCGGCCGAGCCGTCCTACTTGCCCCCTCCCGCAGCGGACCGCGTGCAACAATGGGAACACCGCCTCGGTCCTCATGACAGGTTGCGGGTCGGCCTTGTCTGGTCGGGCAATCCCAAACACGACAACGATCGCAACCGATCGATCCCGCTGCGCATGCTGGCCCGCATCCTGGATGTGGATGCGACGTTCGTCAGTTTGCAGAAAGATTCGAGAGCAGATGACAGGGCGGCCCTCCGCGAACGGCCCGAGTTCGTCGACCCGACCGCTCATCTCACCGATTTCGCGGAGACGGCGGCGTTGGTTTCATGCCTGGATCTGGTGATTGCAGCGGACACGAGTGTCGCCCATCTCGCCGCCGCCCTGGGTCGTCCGACCTGGATCCTGCTGCCTTACACGCCGGACTACCGCTGGCTGCTCGATCGCGACGACAGCCCGTGGTACCCGACCGTGCGGCTGTTCAGGCAGACGGCAACCCGCGAATATGGAAGTGTTCTCGATTCCGTGCGGACAGAGTTGCTTGCGATGATTTCCGCCGGAAATACCTGATCGGCAGTCGCGCTCCCCTCCCCCTCATGGCACGGTGAGAGGCCATGCATGAGCTCGCTTCGCCGACCTCAGGCGGCAATCTCTTCAGGCTTGGCCATCCTCAAGCCCGTATTCCAGATAAATGGCCGCGCGATCCATGTCGGGAAACAACCTGCACTTTGCCTGGGCCATGTGCAGGTTGACGGTTCCGGACTGGCAGGCGGCGGCCAAAAGCTTTCTGATTTCGTCCATGTGGGTGGACGGTTGGTGTTTCGGTGGAAGCTGTTCCAGCGCGATCAGCGCCGTTGCCAAGGCTTCCGTGATGACCCATTCGTCGTGGCCCGTGACTCCCTTTCTTGGCATTCAGACCGTCCTCCCGTCTCGCCAATCCTGCGGTGCGAAGCCCACTGTCCGCGCGATCATCGTCGAAATGCCGACTAATGTAAGGTGCGATCGCAGGCGATAAAGACAATGGAGCGATGAAGGCAACGGACCGAACGGTTTAAGACCAAAGCGCTCCCGCGCAATGCCACCGCCATCTCGAACGGGCGACGTGCGTCGACATCCCTCCAAGTCTTTTCCTCCAAGTCTTTTCCTCCAAGTCTTTTCCTCCAAGTCTTTTCCTCCAAGTCTTTTCCTCCAAGTCTTATCCTGCAGGTCTTTCCTGCAAGTCTTTCCCGCAAGTCTTTGCCGCCTAACGCAGAATCACCTACTTATCGCCGAACAGGGAACATCACTGAAGGGCACCGATGAGCCGTCGTGAGCGCCGGGCAGCCGCCAGGAAAGCCGGCATAGACCTGACTATTCCCGGGGCCGGAGCCATCGCTGCGCTCTATCAAGCCGGCCGTGGTCACATCGAGGCAGGACGGTATCTCGACGCCCAGCTTTGCTGCCAGCAGGCCCTTGCGGTGGATCCCAACCATGCCGACACCCTGCATCTGATGGGTCTGTTGTCCTTCAATGCGAAACAATACGACCATGCCGTGGAGTGGATATCGCGTGCGATCAGGCAGCAGCCAAAAACAGATTACCTGGCGAACCTCGGCACCACCCTCGTCAAACTGGGGCGACGCGAGGAAGCTCTCAAGGCCCTCGACAAGGCGGTGCAACTCAACCCGCTTGACGCGGATCTGTGGAGAAATCTCGGCAACGTCCTGGTCGATGCCGAGCGCCCGGCGGACGCGCTGCTGAGCTTTCAGCACGCGCTCAAGCTCAATCCCCGCCATTTTGACGCGGCAAACAAAGCCGGACAACTCCTCCACCAGTCGGAGCGGTTCGAGGAAGCTCTCGCTTACTTCGACCTGAGCGACGAAGTTGAGCCCAACCACCTGCCGACGCTGCACCTGCGCACGCTCACGCTGCAGAAGCTTAAAAGGTTCGAAGAAGCCCTCGCCGGCGGCAAGCGTGCGCTGACACTTGATCCGGCGAACGCGGATGCCTGCAACAATATCGGCATCGTGCTGCGGTCGCTCGGTCGGAACCAAGAGGCTTTACCATGGTTCGACCGAGCTCTGGAGCTTCGGCCGAATCTTGCGGCGGCGGTCACCAACAAGGCGGTCGCGCTCGTTGAGCTTCACCGCTTCGATGAGGCTTTCGCCGCCTATCATCAGGCCATGGCCATCGATCCCTGCTATGTCGCGGCCGAGTGGAATTTGGCGTTGCTTGAAATGCTCACCGGGAATTTCGAGGCCGGCTGGGCCGGGCGCGAGGTGCGCTGGAAGATTCCGGCTATTTCATTCCACTACCCAAAGTTTTCCCAACCGATGTGGCTTGGGAAAGAGCCCATCGAGGGCAAAACCATCTTCATCAATGTGGACGAAGGGCTGGGCGATACCATTCAGTTTGCGCGCTACATCCCGATGGTGGCCGCGCGGGGCGCGCGCGTCATTCTCGCCGTGCAGGACGCTTTGTGCCCGCTCTTGTCGGACCTCCCCGGTGTCGTTCAGTGCCTGCCGTTGTCGGCCGGTGAGTGGCCGGCGTTCGACATGTATTGCCCGGTCTCAAGTCTTCCGCTCGCCTTCGCGACCAAACTTGAGACAATCCCATCCCGGACCCCCTATTTGCCGCCTCCCGCGAAGTCCCGCGTGCAAGTCTGGGAACAACGCCTTGGCCCTCGCGACCGGTTACGGGTCGGCCTTGTCTGGTCCGGCAATCCGAAACACGACAACGATCACAACCGCTCGATCCCGCTTCGCGTGCTGGCCCGCATCCTGGACGTTGATGCGTCCTTCGTCAGCCTGCAGAAGGACCCCAAGCCGGAGGACGGGGCGGTCCTCCTCGATCGAACTGAAATCTCAGACCTCACCGCCCATCTCGTTGATTTCGCGGAGACAGCGGCGTTGGTCTCGTGCCTTGATCTGGTGATCACGGTGGACACCAGCATCGCCCATCTCTCCGGTGCGCTGGGGCGACCGACATGGATACTACTGCCTTACACGCCGGATTATCGCTGGCTGCTCGATCGCGACGACAGCCCCTGGTATCCGACGGTGCGCCTGTTCAGGCAAAGCGAAACCCGCGAATATGAAAGCGTCCTCGATTCAGTACGGACCGAGTTGCTTGCGCTGGTTTCCGCCGGAAAGACTTGTTAATCCAATCGGTTGTCCTGGCTTCTTCACCGAAACCTTCAGCAGAAATCTGAGCCGCGAAGCAGGCCGACGACGCGCGCCCGGGATCGCGCAGATTCGGCTCCAGCTATTTTTGATACGCGTTTGCGCGAATAAAGTGCCAGAGCTGATCGATCTCTTCGTCGGTCAGCACGCCCTTCCACGGCGGCATCTGGTTTTTGCCGTTGCGCACCGAGTTGTCAAAGCGCGCACGATCGCCGTCCTTCAGCCGGCGCAGGTCGAACGTCTGGCCGGTGTTGACCAATTGATCGCCGTGGCAAGTCTGGCAATTGGTGTTGTAGACGTTCTCGCCAGCCTCGATCTTGGCCGTATCCTGTGCCGACACCGCCGTGACGGGACAAAGTGCGGCACTCAACACGACCATGGCGCCGGTACATGCGCGTGCACGCCGGATTGCGTTTTTCATTTGGATCGGCATTTTCGATGCTGCCCGGGCGTTATCTTCGGTCTGCCTCCCGGCGCATGCCGGGTGGACCGAACAAGCCGATGATGAGGGTTGGTAGAGACGGAGGCCACCGCAGGTGACCTCCGTCTTCAAGTCACTTGTCGAACAGTGCGAAGGTCCACAGCGACACGCCCGTGGGCAGGTTAGCAAGGTTCGGGTCCCCGCTCCGCTGTGCATAGGCGCCGCCGATGCCGCTCATCACGGTGACGTATTGCTTGCCGTTTCTTTCCCACGTCACCGGCTGACCGACGATGCCTGACGGCGTCTGGAAGCTCCACAGGATCTTGCCGGTATCGGCATCGAGCGCCTGGAATTCTCCGGTCATGACGCCGGTGAACACGAGATTACTCGCCGTCACCATGGTCGATGAATAGTTCGGGCTCTTGTACGGCACCTCCCACTTCGACTTCCCGGTCAAGGGATCGACGGCTTTGAGATAGCCGCGAATGTTGGGGTCGTCGACGACGGTCGTCCGCTTGACGGTCGGGTTACCGGATGGACGTCCGGGTGTCAGTTTCGGCGGATCGCCCGCCTGATAGGTCATGCCGAGATGCAGCGTGTTGATGTAGAGCATCCCGGTGCGCGGGCTGAATGACAGGTGTTGCCAGTTGGTTACCCCGGAGATCGAGGGCCAGACCGTGACGTTCTTGCCCTCCAGAGCATTGGTAAAGACATCCGTCACCATCGGACGTCCGGTCTTCATATCGATCCCGCTCGCCCAGTTCACCTTGCCGTATGGGTTTGCGGCAATCAGCTTGCCGTCCTTGGCATCGAGCACATAAAGGAAGCCGCCGCGGTTGGCCTGAATAACGACCTTGCGCGGAGCGCCACCGACATTGATCGTGGCAATGACCGGCGTCTGCACCGCGTCATAATCGAAGGGATCCTGCGGCGACATCTGGAAGTACCAAACGCGTTCGCCGGTCTTCGGCCTGACGGCGAAGATGGAGTTGGTGAAGAGGTTGTCGCCCTTGCGGGCGCGTGGAGTCCACGGCGCCGGGTTGCCGATGCCCCAATACACGAGGTCCAGTTCGGAATCGTAGGTGCCGGTGACCCAGCTGCTGCCGCCGCCGGTGAGCTGGGAATCGCCTTCCCAGGTCTCAGACCCCGCTTCGCCCTTGGCCGGAACCGTGTAGAGCCGCCACAGGTGCTTGCCGGTCTTGGCATCGTATCCCTCGAGAAAGCCACGATGGCTGAACTCGGCCCCGGCCACGCCCGTGATGACGACCCCATTGACGATCAGCGGCGCGCCCGTCATCGCGTAGCCGTTTGCGGGCGTCGCAGGCTCGGGTGAACTCACCGTCCAGATCTCCTTGCCCGTCGCGGCGTCCAGCGCGACGAGCCGGTCGTCCAGGAGGGCCCGGATCACCATGCCATCGTAGATAGCGGCGCCACGGTTGACGATGCCGCAGCAGATGACACGCAAGGTCTCCGGCGGATAGTCGTGAACGACCCGCCAAATCTGTTTTCCCGTCAGGGCGTCGACGGCCACCGTCGCATTGTGGGTCGTTGCGTAGACGACGCCGTCCTTGATGAGGGGAAAGGCTTCGCCTCCCTGCAGGTCGGCGAGCGAATAGGCCCATACCGGGACCAACTTGCTCACGTTCTCCTTGTTGATCTGGGCGAGCGGGCTGAACCGGTTTGCCGAATACCCCATGCCGTAAACCAGCACGTCGCCGGGCGTATTCTCGTCGTTCTTCAGTTCATCGGCCGTCTGGGCGAGCGCCGCAAACGGCACGGCGGCACTCAGCAATAGCGCAAAAAGCATCGATCGCATCACGAAATGTCCTCCCCGGGTTTTTTGCTTGATTGACCATTATTTGATTATTGCGATCAGCACCAATGCCGCGTTGACGTACCTGCCTGCGCAAAAGGCCGATGCCAATCAAACCCCAGGCTTAACGCTCTGCATGTTCTTGAGCAGCAGTTCGGCAAAGGTCGCAGCCGCAACCGGAAGACTGCGGCCGCGCAACTGGCACAGCACGAGGTCGGCGGTGGGAAGATCGCGCACGTCGACCGGGCGGCCAGTCAGGCCCATTCCGAGATCGGGCGATGGCGCACCAATCTCGATCTGGAACGAGATCATGTTGCAGCGATAAACCAGCGCCCGCAGCATTTCGAACGAATTTGATTCCGCGAGGGTGTTGAAGCGCAGGTCGCGCCGCGTGGTGACTTCGTCGAGGATCTGCCGGCCGCTCAGCGTTCGGTCCGGCAGCGCCGCCGGGTACTCGGCGCATTCCGAGAGCCGAACCGTTTTCTTTGCCGCCAGCGGGTGATCGGAGCGAACGATGACGACCAGCCGCTGCGGAATGCTGGCGATGACGCGGAGCGACGGCCACATCGCCGGGCGATACACCAGCGCCAGATCGACTTCGTAAGCCGCCAGCGACGCAAGCGCCCGCTCATGGTCCATCACCTTCAGATCGAACAGCACCTTCGGATGCTGCTTCTGGAACTCGGCGATGCGTGAGGGCAGGAAATCGAGCGCCAGGGCCTGGCTGCAGGCAATCTGGATCGGACCCCGCCGCAACCCTCTGAGGTCCTCGACCTGCGACAGCATCCGCTCGGCTTCGGCGATCTGGCTGCGCGCATAGCGCACGAACATCTCGCCTGCGGTGGTCAATCGCACGCCGCGCGGACGGCGCTCGAACAGCGGCGTTCCGACTTCGGCCTCCAGATCCTGAATGCGGCGGTTCATCGCCGATGGCGTCAAATTGAGACGCTCGGCGGCCTTGCGGATCGAGCCCGTGCGCGCGACCTCGACCACATGGGCCAGCAACTTCAAATGTCGCATGGGGGTCTCCAGTGAGGCTTTTTCTGCACCGCTCATGACGAAAGTTAGCAGCAGATTAGGTCACTGAAAAGCGCTAGGCTGCAACCAACACCCGGGGAGCCTGGCCCGAGCCCAACTTGACGGGTCAGAGACGATCCGGAAGACGGATCCCAGACCTGACAGGAAAACCGAGATGATCAGACACCTCGCGTTTCGTGGAATGAAGGCGCTGGCGCTCGCGCTGGTCTTCACCACGGCCACCGCGGCCGCGCAGGCCGACACCCGGATCAAGCTTGTCCTGAACTGGAAATATGAGGGACCGCAGGGCATGTTTTTCCTGGCCCAGGATCGCGGCTACTTCAAGCAGGCAGGCCTCGACGTCACCTTCGATCAGGGCAACGGCTCGGGCGCCGCGGTGCCGCAGGTCGCCAATGGCGCCTATGACATGGGCTTCGGCGACATCAATGCGCTGATCGAGCTGGCGGCGAAGAAGCCGGATGAGGCGCCGATCGGGGTCTTTATGCTCTACAACCGCCCGCCCTTCACGGTGGCGGTCAAGGCAGACAGCCCGATCAGGACACCGGCGGATTTCGTCGGCCGCAAGCTCGGCGGTGCCGCCAATGATGGCGCGCTCAAACTGTTTCCGGCGCTGTGCGCAACGGCAAGGATCGACTGCACCAAGGTCGAGATCGTCAACATGCAGCCCAGCCTGCGCGAGCAGATGCTGATGCAGGATCAGGTCGATGGCGTGTTCGGCTACGTCACCACCATCCGCTTCAGCGCCAGGCTGACCGGTGTCGACCCCGACAAGCAGTTGCGCTTCATCAAGTTCGACGACTACGGCATGGACCTTTACTCCAACGCGATCATCGTCTCGCGCAAGTTCGCCAGGGAGCATCCGGAAGCCGTGAAGGGCTTCCTCGGCGCGCTCAATCACGGCATCAAGGACGCGATCGCCGATCCCCAGGCCGCGATCGATGCGGTTGCCACGCGCGAACCGCTGATCAAGCCTGTGATCGAACGGGCGCGGCTCGATGCCACGCTGGCCGACGAGATGAGCCATCCCGAAATCGCAAAAATCGGTCTCGGCGACATCAGCGACGACCGGATGGCGAAGGCGATCGATATCCTGGTCCAGGCCCAGGAATTGCCGCGCACTCCGACGGTTGCCGAAATCTTCGACCGCAGCTTCCTGCCCCCGGCAAGCGACCGTCCGACCGCGATCCGTCCGGCCATGTGACGCGGGACCTGCGTTTTCAGTTTTCCCAGACCAACACGGATAAATCCATGAATCTTTCGCTTGAAAATCGCGTCGCTCTCATCACCGGCCCGGCCAAGGGCATGGGCGCTTCCATCACGCATGCCTTCGCAGCCGAAGGCTGCAAGCTGGCGCTGATCGGAAGGGATACCGCGGCCATTGAGCCGGTCGCCGCAGAAGTAATAGCCGCCGGCGGCATGGCGATCATCATCCCCTGCGATCTCACCGACGCAAAACAGTGCGAACAGGCCGTCGAACAGGGCAAGGCCCAATTCGGCGGCCGCCTCGACATCCTCGTCAATGTCGCCGGCGGCTCAGGCCCGATCGGCAAAACCGGCGTGCAAACCACCCCGGAGGAATTCGACGAGATCGTTACCCTCAACATGAACGGATGCTTTCACACCATGCGCGCGGCGCTGCCGACCATGATCGCGCAGCGCTACGGCAAGGTCGTGAATGTCGGCGGCACGTTCGGCATGCGCGGGCGCGCCGGGCGCGTGGCCTACTCGGCCTCGAAATGGGGCCTGCGCGGCATCACCAAGAGCTTTGCGCTTGAAGTCGGGCAATACAACATCAACGTCAACTGCGTTGCCCCGGGGATGGTCGACGGTCCGCGCTTCCGCGAAAAAGTCTGCCGCGACATGGCGCAGAAGCTCGGCATCTCGGAAGCCGAGGCCGCCGAACGCCACGCCGCCGACTACGCGCTCAGGCGCGTGACGGTCGATGCCGACGTCGCCAATGCCTGCCTGTTCCTCGCCAGCGACGTGTCGCGCCAGATCACCGGCGCCGATCTGCCGGTCGATGGCGGTTGGGCGATGTTGTGAGGGGAGCCAGCGCCATGTCGGAAACAGTGGATATGGTCATCAGCGGCGGCACGGTCGTATCGCCCGACGCGAGCTATCCCGCCAGCGTGGCCATCAAGAACGGCCTGATCCACGCCATCGGCGCGCCCGAGGCGATGCCGCCCTCCGGGCAAACGCTGGATGCGACCGGGCTCCATATCCTGCCCGGGGCGATCGACGTTCACGTGCATTTTCGTGATCCCGGCTATCCCCAGAAAGAAGACTTTGCCAGCGGCACGGCTGCTGCGGCGTTCGGCGGCGTCACCACGGTGTTCGACATGCCGAACACGCTGCCGACGGTGGGCACGCCGGAAGCCCTTGCCGACAAGCACAGCATCGCTGCCGCCAAGGCCTATGTCGACTATGGCCTTTATGCCGTGCTGGGCGAGGACAGCATCGGGCATGTCGGCGCCCTGATCGACGGCGGCATCATCGGCTTCAAGCTCTACATGGGAAATACGTTCGGCCGCATCCCCTCACCCTCGACGGGCGCGATGCTGGAAGCTTTCGAAGTGGTCGCACCCACCGGCAAACGCATCTCGCTGCATGCCGAGACCAATTCCATCATGGAGCGGCGGGAGCAACGTTTGCGTGCCGCCGGCCGCATCGAGGCGATCGCGCATCTGGACGCACGCCCCGCTGTCGTTGCCGTCGAAGCCGTCGCCCGCGCGGCCATTCTGGCGGAATGGACCGGCGCCCGCATTCACGTGCTGCATATCTCTTCGGCCGCCGAACTAAGGCCGCTGGCCGAGGCCAAGGCGCGCGGCGTCGACATCACCGGGGAGACCTGCCCGTATTATCTGCTGCTGTCGACGAAGGACTATGAAGAATTCGGCGGCGTCATCCGGGTCAATCCGCCGGTGCGCGAGGTCGCCAACCAGTTGCCGCTTTGGGCTGCCTTGATGGATGGCACGATCGACATCATCGCCACCGATCATGCGCCGCATGCGCCGGAAGAAAAGACCCGCGCGGACATCTGGACGGTCGATTGCGGATTTCCGGGGGTCGAGACCCAGATGCCGTTGATGCTGACCGAGGTCAGCCGCGGCCGCGCTACGATTCAGGATTACGTGCGATGGAGCGCGGAGAGCCCGGCGAAAATCTGGGGCCTTTACCCAAGGAAAGGCACGCTGACGGTGGGCTCCGACGCCGACATCGCCATCGTCGACCTCAACCGCGAATGGACCATCGACGACGCCCTGATTCAGTCGCGTTCGAAGATTTCACCGTGGCACGGCCGGAAGGCGACCGCGCTGCCGATCCACACCCTCGTGCGCGGACGTTTCGTGATGAAGGACCGCACGTTGCAGGAGAACGCGCGCGGCAGCGGCCGCTCGGTTCATGCGATCCAGACCATGCGCCCCGCCGCGCCGCGCAATACCGCCACCACGATGGCCGTCGTTACCTCCCGCAGAGAGGGCGAGGTCCGTTGAACGCTTCGCCAGCCAAGCCTGAGTTGCCCGCCGGCAATGTGATCGACCTGGAAAAGGTCAGGGTCACCTTCGGCAGCGACAAGAATCAGGTGACGGCGCTGGCGGAGACATCGTTGCGCATTACCCATGGCGAGTTCGTCGCTTTGGTCGGCCCGTCCGGTTGCGGCAAGTCGACGATTCTCAAGCTGGTCGCGGGAACGCTTGATGCCTCGCAAGGCCATGTATTCGTCGCCGGCCGCGAGGTCGGCGCCAATCAAGTGCGGATCGGGATGGCGTTCCAGAACCCGACCCTGCTGCCCTGGCTGAACATCCGCGACAACGTCATGCTGCCGCTCAAGATCGTGCCGCCCTTCAAGCAGTCCTTCGCGGCAAAGCGAAAATCCGAATACCGCGACCGCGTCGAGGCCTCGCTGGCGCGCGTCGGCCTGGCCGGTTTCGGTGCGAAATTTCCCTGGCAATTGTCCGGCGGCATGCAGCAGCGCGCATCATTATGCCGGGCGCTGATTCATGACCCCACCCTGCTCTTGCTCGACGAGCCGTTCGGCGCCCTCGACCAGTTCACGCGCGAGGAATTGTGGGAGATCATGCAGAACCTCTGGATCGAAAAGCAGCCCACCGTGCTGCTGGTGACCCACGACCTCAAGGAGGCGGCCTATCTCGCGTCGCGGATCTGCGTCATGCAGGCGCGCCCCGGCCGGATCGTCGACGACAGCACGGTTCCGTTCGCCCGGCCCCGCACCATCGAGGTGTCTTTCGCGCCTGAATTTGTCTCGCTTACGCAGCGGCTGCGTGAACGCATCGTTGCGGCCCGCGCCGTCCAGGAGGCCGCGTCATGAACGAAACCCTCCGGCGCCGCATCCTGTCGATGACCTGCATCATCGGCTTTTTCGTGGCCTGGGAGCTGTTGTGTCTCGCGTTCCATGTCTCCGAGATCGTATTACCGCGGCCAAGCCAGATTCTCGCAACACTCTGGACGCGTTTTCCCGCGATCTGGCCGCACGCCCTGCAGACACTTTATACGACGCTGGTCGGATTTGGCCTCGGCATCCTGATCGGCATTCTGCTCGGCATGCTGATCGGCTCCTCTCGCCTGGCCTACGATGTCGCCTATCCGATGCTGGTGGGCTTCTCCTCGATCCCGAAAGTGGCCGTGGTGCCGATCTTCGTGCTGTGGTTCGGCGCCGGCACCGTGCCGGCCGTGCTGACGGCCATGATCATGTGCATCTTCCCGATCGTCGTGAATGTGGCCACGGGGCTGGCGGCGACCGAGCCGGAGTTGCAGGACGTGATGAAGACGCTGCGGGCGACCAGGATGGAGATCCTCTGGAATGTCGGCCTGCCGCGAACCATGCCGTACTTCTTCGCCTCCCTGAAGGTCGCCGCGACGCTCGCCTTCGTCGGCACGGTGATATCCGAGACCGTTGCCTCCAACCGCGGCATCGGCAATTTGATGATGATCGCAAGCTCGAGCTTCGATGTGCCGCTGGTCTTTGCCGGCCTGTTCATCCTGGCCGCCCTTGGCGTCGCCCTATATGTCATCTTCTCGCTGATCGAGGGCCGCGTCACCGGCTGGGCGGTGCGCAGCGACAATTTTTCGGCCGGCGGCTAAGCGCCAACCACGCGACGCGCCTGCCGCTAACGGCGTCGGCAGAGCTGCCGCCAAATCGCCCGCTTTTTCCGAACAATCCGCTAGAGCCAGGCACATACCAGTGCCAAATTGGCCAGGCAGGCCGCCAATAAGGCGACGGACAGCGTGATCTGGACGCGCTCGCAGGAGGTTCGGAGGATCATTGTCATGGCGGACGAAAACATCGGGCGATTCTAGTCGGGGAGTCTCGCACGATATTTTTGGCCTGATTCAGGACTCGTTTACGACTCAGGGACTCCCGCCAAGGATCGCCCCGTCAGCCCCCCTAATCCCACCAAACGCCCAGCCCGCGTTGCAACCCGGAATGGCCTTGTGCGTTGGGTCTTCCAGCGGAGCCGAACCATGCCCTATGCGCTATTTTGCAATGACGCGAAGCTGAGCAACGCCTACCCGACCGAGGCGGACGTCTGGAAACTTGCCCGCAGAAGCGGCCTCGTCGTCGACGCGGCGTCCAAGGACGGCAAGCCGGCACCGCAACCGGTGCTGGACAATGATTATGAAATCAGGCCTTGCCTGCCGGACCCGCAGGAAGACCCGGCCAGGAATCAGGCCGACGCCGAGCGCGAAGCCGAGTTTCAATTGAGTTCCTCGGAGTCGGACGCTTTCGAGCGCCGCTAGCCCTAGACCAATTAGTCCGGTAAAGCCGCGGTTCAGCGGGCGGCGAACGACCCGCAAGGTCCGAGTTCGGCCTACGACGTTGGCCGGCCTAATTAGGGCGTCGCCACCGCCAGCGACGCCTGCTCGGCGGCGAGCGCCACGCAGACTTTCCTGCGATGCAGCCCCCTGATCGCCCCCGTAACCTTGAGCACCTTGCCGACCGGACACGAGAAGTCCTGCACGAAGGCAACTTCATAGGGCGAAAGCAGTAGGGGTTCGGATTTCAGCACGGTCTGGGCCAGACACGGCATGGTCATCGCGGAAAAAAGCAACGCTAACGTCAAAACACGCATGTTTGTTGTCCACCGCCCAGTAACAGCATAATAGCCGATTGCTGGTGAAAGTTTCGCGACCGTCGATAATTATTTTTGCGGCCGCCCGCGCCCTGGCCGCGGCGCGGTTGGAGCCGGCCGAAAGGCCGTCGGCCAGCCGCGTGGAAACCGGCGCACCAGGCCGGCCCTGCTATTCGCCCGCGAAAATACTCACGGCGCGAGGAAGAGGCTTCCCTTGATGGTTTTGACGAGGAATTTCGAGCCGGCGTCCGACAAATGCACGATATCGGTCGTAACCACGTCATCCGCGTCCGGACCGACCCGTGTCAAGCATCCTTCGCCGTCGCAGAGCGCGCGCCATGCCGAGATGTATTCGACACCGGCGGCCCGGCTGAAAGCCTGCATCTGCTCGTCGCTTCCCGCCCCCGTCACCCCCCACGCAATCCTGTCGGCGATCACATGCCGAAACCGGTAATTGTTCACCAGCGCCAGCGGAAGCGTGCGCTTCCAAAGCGGCACCGGGCCCAGGATGACAATGCGCGGGATGTTGAGAGCCTTCAATTGCCCGATGGTTTCGCCGAGCTTTTCGAGATTATGGGTCCGGTCCCACATCGCGTGCAGCAGAACGATCTGGGGATGCGATGACTTGACGAAACCAAACACCAGATCGTTGACCGCATCGCAATTGACATTGGCCGCCAAGATCGGCGCGCAGCCGGGCGCTGCAAAATGCGCCAGCCGAAACGGGATTGTCTCCTCCGCCTTCTTCAATCCGGGATAAAGCGCTGCCGCCGTGGAATCGCCCCACAAGAACAAAAGCGGCTTGTCGCCCTGCTCGATGCAACCCGCATCAAGCCGGGCGCCCTTCGTCTCCAGGAAGCACTTGTCGCGGAGTCCGGCGTTATTCTGCGGCGAGAGCACCGCGATATCGCGAATTTCAGCGGGAAAACGAAAGCCAAAGCCGGCGCCGATCGCGGTTGCGATCCCGGCGACACCGACCGCCAGCAACGCGAAAGACAGTCTCGGCACGGCATTTGGATTGTGGCGAAGCGGGATTTCGACGAAGCGGAATGTCAGCCAGGACAGGGCAACCGCGACAATGACGGCCGCCCAGATATCGACGAAATTCGGCACGCCGTTTCGCATGATCGCGAGATACGACAGAAGCGGCCAGTGCCAGAGATAAAGCGGATAGCTGATCAACCCGATCCAGACCATCGGCCGGCTGGACAGCAAAATCCTGTTCACCGCCGAATTCGGCGCGATGATGATCAGCACCGCGCCAAGCACCGGCAACAGCGCGTAGGCGCCGGGAAACAGGCTGTCCTTGTTGAGCGCGGCCGCGGCACCGACGATCGCGGCGATGCCGATCGCCGCGAGCAGGTTGTCAGCCTGCGGAAAACGCCGCGGCTGCGCTACCGGAACATCGACCAGGCGGTTGGCGACGATGCCGCCGGCCAACAACTCCCACGCCCGCGATATCGGCGAATAGAACGACCACTCCTTGTAGCCGAGGAAGATCAGCAGGCTGACGCCAAACGAGGCGACCGCGATGGCCGCCATCCAGAAGCGCCGGTGTTTCGATCCGAACATCAGCACCAGCAGCAGCGGCCAGAAGATGTAGAATTGTTCCTCGATCCCCAGCGACCAAAGATGCAGCAGCGGATTTTCGGCGGCATCCGGCGCGAAATAACCGGTCTGCCCGAGTTGAAACAAATTGGATACAAACGCCACGCCGGCCGCGGTAGAGCGGCCGAGCAAGGCAAATCCGTCCGGCAAAAGCACAAACCAGCCGATCAGATAGGTCACCGCCAGCACCACGATGAGCGCCGGAAATATTCGCCGGACCCGGCGAGCGTAGAATCCGAGAGCCGAGAAAGTGCCGGCCTTGGCCTGAGTGAGAATGATCCGGGTGATCAGAAAGCCGGAAATGACGAAGAAGATATCAACCCCGATAAACCCGCCGGGAACCAGCCATGGCTGCGCGTGATATCCCACCACCAGCAGGATAGAGACCGCACGCAGGCCATCGATGTCCGCGCGGTAGGGCGTATCGTTTTCGTGTCTGGACCGAGCGATCGGCAATATCGGGCTCCCCTCCCGGTGGCGTCATTCCGGCGCCGATCGCGGCACGCGCACGGCCGGACCCGCGGCCGCAGGGTTGCTGTTTGCACCAGATTTCGCGATTGCAGAAGCCCCCCGGCCCCGGCACTGACCCGCGCCAAGGCCAACCGACCCGGCAGCCCAAGAAAAAAGGCCGGCGCAGGGCCGGCCTTTTTCCGTGTCAGTGCAAATCCCGGTCAGTAGCGCGCGGCGACGGGGCCACCCCAGCCGAAGCGATAGTTGATGCCCAGCTTGACGGTGTGCTCGTCATCCCGGAACCGGCTGCCGATGATCTCGGGGGTCCCACCGGTAAAGGTGGTGTTGCCGAAATTGTAGTACTGGTATTCGCCTTTGACCGACCAGTTCGGCGCGAACATGTATTCAAGGCCGGCACCCACGGTGAAACCGTCCTTGTGATTGCCAGTGGTCGAGAAGGCGACCGGCACGCCGCCTAGACTGACGCCGATGTTGTCGTTGCCGCGCCAGGCGTAACCGCCCTTGGCGTAGAGCAGCGCCGGACCCCAGGTGTAGCCGAACCGGCCAGTGACCGAACCGATCTGGTCGGTATTCGCGGTGACGAGCGTACCCGCCGGGAACGCCACGCCATTCCCGCTGTTGCCGGTCAGCCAGCTGTACTGGGCCTCGGCACCGACTACCCAGTTGGTTGCGAACTGATAGTCGAAGCCGCCTTGCACGCCGCCCATGAATCGGCCGTCGTTGTTCTCCAGGCTGGAGCTGCCCGGGAACGCACCGCCGATGTGGCCGCCGATATAGAAGCCGGTCCAGTTATAGACCGCTGCGGGCGCCGTATAGGCCGGAGCCTTGGTGTAGGTCCGCGCCGGAAGATCGGCCGCGAATGCAGGAGCAGCGAATGCGATACAGGCGGCTGCGCCGAGCAAAAGCTTTTTCATGAGAAGTTCCCCGTTACTGTCGTAATCGACATCAATCAAACAACGTGGCCTCAATTTGGTTGCTTCGCGGCAATGACCAAACGCGTTTGTTTCACGATGTGACCGCGTGGCAACAGCGCCGATTTGTTCCCGGCGATTGCAGATTTTTCCGGCAAATGGCCGCCTTTCAGCTATTTGTTGTGTCTGCCCGGGCCCCATTCAGGTTCTAGGCTCGCTGAAATGTGATTGAGTTCCCTGCGCCGCCGCGAGCGCCTGGCAGAAAAATCAGGGACGCTACCGCGTCAGCTTTTCCAGCTCGGGAAACGGCGCATAGACCGCGCCGGCGCAGGTCTCGGCGACTTTCTCTTTCTCGATCATCCGATCGAGCCGTCCATTGACATAAAGAATCGCGCGCTCCTGAGCCTCGCGATAGCTGCCGTCCGATTCGCGCGCCGCAAAGCGGAGGCAGCTGACATAACGCATCTTGCTGTTGACGTCGCGTTGTACTGGCTCGGCCATAACCGCCTCATGCACGCCAACCGGGTTGTTAAGATAGGTTCGCATGAACGCGAGCAATTCGGCGCGGTAATTATTCGGGAACGGCTGATTGGCGGAACTGCCGCTGCCCATAAAGCTAATAGGCCTGTTGTCGTCGCCGACCGCGCAAGCCGCGAGCGCGATCGGCAGCACCAGGATCGCCGCACGCTTTGCCGATATCCCCAATTGCAATCCGTTTTTCGAAAATCCGAGGTCTGGAGGACTTTTAGACCGTCCGCGGATGAAAGGGAATTCTGCATTTCGAGGTCGGTGCAGATGCCTGTCATGATGCGGCGCCGGCCCATCGCCAAGGGGGAGACCATGGCGTGGGCCGGACTGATATCCGCCGGGAGCGGCGGGGCAAGCCGTGCCCCTGCGGATCGGTATCAGCCGCGCTTGGCGGGGTGGCTGACGTGCTTGACGGCGATCTTCGAGGACAGATGCGTTTTGTGCGTGGCCAGCTTCTTGTGGAAGCGATGATGGCTGGCATGCCTGACATGATGGCGGCCCATCTTGGCATCGGCGTTCAGCACGCTCGACTTCACCTGCGCAGACTTGGGTGCAGGCGCCTGGGTTGTTTTGCCGGTGCCGGCCGCAAGCGCGGGAGCGGCGAGAACGGAAACGGCAAGCAACGCTGCGGAAATGGTCTTCAACATGGTTTTCTCCTTCAAGAGCGGATCACGGGGTGGCCGGTCGAATGGCCGGGCTCGTCGATCGTGATGCGATCTTAGGCGCCGCGCGCTGAACCCGCCGTGAAGCGCGGCAACGGACTTCGTTCATCTGGATGACATCTTCGTCATGTTCCGTTTCGCCAGGTTCCGTGGTCCGGCCGCGCATGCGGTCCGCAAAAAATTCCAAAAAACCGGAAAAAAATGTCCCGGGAATGATTGGTTGCGGCGGGTGTTCAATTCAGCGGGCTTCGGTGTAGAATTGCCCTAACGGACATCAGGAGAGACGCATGACCAAATTTGCGATCCGGGTTTTGACCCTGGCAATGTACGCGTTGGCGCTGACGGCAGTGCCGATGGTCAACTCGGCCAAGGCCGCGGGCGGCGACAACCCGTCACCGCCGACCGATTCCACCAAGGACAAGAAGAAGAAGGACAGGAGTTCCAGCATCGACGATCCCAGGTTCATCGAGGGCTATCGCACGGCCTACGCCACGATTTACGATCGCAACGATTACGCCTCGGCCATCGAGCAGTTGAAGGCACTCGGCCAGGACGACCGCGCCGATGTCGCCAACCTGATCGGCTATTCCTATCGCAAGCTCGGCGACTACAAGGTCTCGCAGATCTGGTATGAGCGCGCGTTGAAGGCCGACCCCAACCATGTCCGGACCTGGCAGTATTACGGATTGTGGCAGCTC
>Ga0073928_10002457_pt1 | contig 31751 bp, 21 predicted proteins | sample PaiPotPPA55metaG_FD_76969 | JGI IMG/M metagenome (GOLD analysis project Ga0073928, IMG submission 76969) | Iron sulfur acid spring bacterial and archeal communities from Banff, Canada, to study Microbial Dark Matter (Phase II) - Paint Pots PPA... ...
CCTTCTCGACGGCATAGTAATCTCCTGACGGAATCGATTTCGAACTGCCAAGAAGCGTCAGGCCGGGAAAGGTTCAGCCTTCAGGATCAGGCCTCGCTGGCTATCGAGGCCGGCTCTGCGGATAGGAAGATTCTAGCGAAACAGGAGCCACGAGAGCAAGAGTGGAGTTGGCACAATATAAGTTGTGTTTTATCAGCAGTTTACAATCATTATGGCGAGTTAGCTAGAGCGCGTTACGCGCTTAATGGCTTCCGCATTGATGGCCAGCTTGCCTTCGGCTTTCAGGCGGTCTTCCAGCGCGATGCGGAAGGCATCGAAGGCTGCTTGCTGCTTGCTCGCCAGCAGTTCCTGGCGAATCTGGTCGCTCTGCTTGGCGAGATCTTCGGGAATCACGGCCTCGTGACCGACGACTTTGTAAATCAGCCAGTTTCCCGCGATCTGCGTGGGAGCGCTGAGCTGTCCGACCGGCATACCGAAGGCGGCCGAGACCTGTTTGGCTGTGCCGAGGTCCGGAACGGTGCCGGTGCGAGAAAATGGCTCGGGGGTTTTGACGGTGAAGTCGAGCGCTTTGGCGGCTTTGTCGAAATCTTCTCCGGATTGAACGCGCTTGACGAAATCGTCCGCTTTGGCGCGCGCGAGCTCGAGCGATTTATCCTGCTGGTAGTCGGCTAGCACTTTGTCGTGGACTTCCGCCAGCGTTCCCTGATGCGCCGGAAGGACATCCTGCAATGAGATGATGACGAAGCCCTGCGGAAGCTGGAGAGGAGCGCTCAACTCGCCGGGGCGAAGCTGAAAGACAACCTGGTGCAGATCTTGCGAGCTGCCCAATGCGCCGACAGGCTCGGTGATGGAAGCGGGCGGCGTTTGTCCCAGCTCGAGATTGAATTTCTTCGCCAAATCATCGAGAGATTGGCGGTTCGACTGGCGGATGGCCGCAGCCATTTGAGCGGAGATGTCGTTCGCTCGCGCGTTGAGCCTTTCGTCGAGAAGTATAGGCGTGATGTCGTTGCGGACCTCTTCCAGCGTCTTCGTGTGCGCGGTTTCGCGATCGAGCACCTTGATGATGTGAAAGCCGTATTGAGTTTTGACGAGATCTGAAATGGTGCCCTTTGGCTCGCTGAATGCCACCTTCTGAAACTCCGGCACGGTTTGCCCTTCGATTATCCAGCCCAGGTCGCCGCCCTTAACCTTGGTGCCATCGTCCTCGGAATATTTCTTTGCGAGATCCTCGAAATTGGCGCCGCCTTTGGCTTTCTTGAGAACGTCTTCGGCTTTCTGGCGAATCTCGGCAATTTCGGCGTCGGTCTTGCCGATGGTTTTGAAGAGAATGTGTTCGACGTGAGCGCGGTTCTCGACTTTGAATTGATCAATGTGCGCGTTGTAGTAAGCGCGGAGCGCGTCGTCGGGTACCGTGGTGCGATCGCGCAATTTGGCGAGGTCGAGCAGGGCGTAGCGCGTCGAACGCTTCTCGGGAACCTGGTACTTCGCGGCATTTTTCGTGAAGTAAACCGAGAGGTCCGCTTCGGTGGGGCGAATCGCGGAGGCGAGCTCGGCAGGCTTAATCAGGGCGTATTCGATCCGAACCTTTTCGTTGCGGCGGCGGAAATCCTGCTGAACTTCGTCCGGAGTCACTGAAATTCCATCGGTAACGAGCTGGTGGAACTTCTCGAGCAACATCTCATTTCGCAGAAACGTTTCAAAATCTTCTACGGACATGCCTGCACGTGTTTGTACTTCGGTGGCATAGCGGTCTTTGAGCCAGGAATCGCCAGCGAATGCGGTGGGAAGAATCTGCTTAATGCGGTCGCGCTGTTCTTCAGGAGTGACGCGAATTCCCAGCCGCTGGGCCTCATAATCGAGGGCGCGCTGGAAAATCATCTGGTCAACAATTTGCTTGGCGTAAATCCCCCGCATGATTTCGGGAATGGCGTTGCCGCGCATCGCTTGAGTGAGCTGGCGCTGAACGTCGGTGATGCTGATGTCCTGCCCGCCGACGTTTGCGACGGTGTCGGCCTTCGTGTTCATGGTGCCGACCGGGCCCGGGATCATGGTGAGGACCATGGTCACCGAGATGATCACGAGAATGATGCCCATGGTGATCTTGATCCACCGGTTTCGATCGAGATCCCGCTGCTGAATGCTTTTCAACATATCTCTGTGAGTCCTCTCCCTACCTTCAAACACTCAATTATAGTGGACTTGGCCGGGATGTCTCAATGAGATTCATGAAGAAGCGAGCGGACGGGCGCGCGAGAGCGGAAAAGTAGGCAAGCTGGCTTATCCGCCGTATTCCCAAGGGGAGTCGGCGATCGTGAGCGGCCGGAAATCTTCGCCGCAAACGGCTTCAACTACTTCCAACACCACGACGGCATGATCGCCATATTCCTCGCGAATGTCGATCACCTTGCATTCGACGTAGGCGCGAATGTTTCGCAGGATGGGGGCAGAAGTTTTGCCCACCGTGAAGGGTTCGCCGTTCAACGACCCGTCCTTGCCCTTGGTTGGGGAGAAGAATTTCTGCGCCACGTCCTGCTGATCGCTGGCAAGAATGTGGAGAGCGGCGACGCGGCTCCCGGCCAGACAGTGAAACACGTTGCTGCTCTTGCGGACCGCGGCCATGAGAAGCGGTGGTTTGAAGGAAGCCTGCGAAACCCAGGTGACGGTGGCGACGCCGAGGCGGTCGCCGGCGCGCGAGGTGAGCACATAGACGCCGTTCGAGAGCAAGCGCAGCGTTTTTTGCCTAGTTTTTGCGTCCATGCGTTTGCGCATTTTACTTCAGCGGACCTATCCTGCCCATGGCATTTCCAGTCCAACGCTGTCTGTGCGGGAGAGTAGGAGCGAATTCAGGGGCGCGTTTCTATCGAGATTCGCTCAGGAGCTTTCTAATTTCGTCCGAATGTTCGAAGCGGGGATTGATCTTCAGCGCGGATTCGAACTCCTTTTTTGCCAACGCGGGATTGTTGGATTTCTGATAAGCCAGACCGAGATGGTAGTGATAGGTAGCGTTTTGCGGATTGCCCTTGGCGGCTTCCTGCAAAAGGTCAACCGCGGAACTGTAGGCGCCCTGATTGTAGTAAGCCCAGCCGAGGGTATCGGCGGCATTCGGAAGATTGGGCAGGCCTTTGCGAGCCGTTTGCGCGAGTGAAAGCGCCACGTTGATGTTTCCGCCGTGCTCGAGCATGAGATAGGCGAGATTGTTGGCGGCCGCGGGATAATCCGGCCGGATATCGAGGGCCTTTTTGTAGTTATCCTCGGCCTGCTGCCATTCGCCCTTCGTTTCCAGCAAGCTTCCGAGCGAAATATAAAGGCGGACGTCGCGCGGATTAGATTGGAGCGCCCGCTGGTATCCGCCGATGGCCTGGTCGACCGAGCCGCGATCCACTTGAACGGCGGCGAGAAATAGAAAAGCAGAGACATTGTTGTTGTCGAGCTCGACTGCTTTTTGGAATGCCGTCTCCGCTTTGCTCTTATCCTGATTCTGAAGTTCGGTCTGGCCGAGCAGGGTATAAAAAGCGCTGCTCTTGGGAACGAGCGCGATTTGATCCTGAACGCGCTTGAGCGCCTTCGCGGGCTGTTTGCGTGAAATATCGACGTTGACCAAACCTCTGAGCGCGTCATCGGAAGAGGGGCCCAGGGCAAGCGCTTGCGTGAAGAACTTTTCGGCTTCGTCGTAGCGTTTTTGCATGAGACGAAGATCGCCCATGCTGGCGTACCCGCCAGGACTTTTGGGAGCGACTTCGATGGCTTTCTTGAGATCCGCCTCGGCTCCCGAGGGATCGTTCTTGAGAAGCTGGGATTGAGCATGGAAGACGTACCCTTCCGGCGCTCGCGGCTCGACTTTGATCAGCTGCTCGCTGCTTTCGGCCAACAGCGTCGTGTCGCCCCGGTGATAGGCAAGATTCGCAAGAGCCCGTTGAGCTTCGATCATTCGGGGTTGGAGTTTCACAGCCTGGCGCCATTCTGATTCAGCGCGGCCAAGATTCGAAGTGCCTGCATAGGCCAAGCCCAGATAGTAATGCACGGAAACGTTGTTCGGGGCATCCTTTACGGCGCCTTCCAGGATATGGACAGCGTCAACGGCCTGACCTTGGCGCGTGAGGATCTGCCCCCGGAGAACCAGAGCATCCATGTCTTTCGGTGAATCCTTCAAGATTGCATCGTTCAGCTTGGAGGCCTCATCAAGCCGATTCTGTTGAATCAGTAGCTGCACGTAGGTTCTGCTTGTAGCCAAGTCTTTCGGGTGTTCGGAATGAAGCGATGCAAATTCGGCGAGCGCTTTGTCGGATTCACCCTGGCTTAGATAGAAATCGCCGAGGATGCGATAACCGGCGGGAGTGTCTTTCAGGTCGTTCTTTGCTTCGGAAGCGGCTTGCTCTGCCGTGGACTGCTGCCCCTCGTTCAAATAGAGAGAGATGAGGGTTGCGCGAGGCATGGGATTCTTAGGATCCAGCGCGATTGCGGACTCGAATTGTTTTTGCGCTTCAGGCCAGCGCTTGTGCCGCTCGAGAAAGTCACCGAAGGCGACGAGGCCCGGAACCGAGTTTGGGTCGAGTGCGACGGCCTTCTGAAAGTTCAACTCGGCGGCGGTAATGTCGCCGTTCTTTTCCTGGAGCAGCGCGACGTTGAGGTAGGAAGGGGCGCGATTTGGGTCCATCTGCAGGGCTTTTTGCGCCTCGCCCAACGCTTTCGCAGTATCTCCCTCGCCCGCATCGGCGTTCGCGAGCAGCATTTGAGCTTCCGCGTTTTGCGGGTCGCCTTTTAGGATGATACCGGCGCGATCGCGCGCATCCGGGAACCGTCCAGAGGCAAGGAGCATGTTCCCTAGCAACAGGTGAGCTTTCCAATTGTCAGGCTGAAGGTCGATGGCGCGGACCAGTTCCTGATACCCACGCTGCCAGTCCTGCTGCTTGAGGTAGCATTCTGCCAGTTCGAAGTGGGCCAGGGCGAAGCGCGGGTCAATCTGGATGGCGTTCTGATACTCGATAGCGGCCTCACGATATTTGCCGGCCTGGAAGTAGGAGTCGCCTTTATCGAGGTGCTTCTTCTTGGCGACCTGGGGGTCGCGGGAACAACCGGCGAGCAAGCTCGCTCCGAGAATCAAGCTCATCCAAAATCGATTTGTCCCACCAGAGTTCATTTTTCTCCGCCTGAGCGAGCCAGGATACAATTTTAGCGCGTAGTCGCCGGCGCCGAATGGGTATCGGGTCAGCGGGGTATGTAAGAGTCAAGCAGGGGAAGCACCCGGTGAGTAAAGTCGAGTGCACGAGCCTGCGCCGAATCCACGTCTCCATTCGCGATGGGCGTAACGACTCTCACCAAGGCTCCATCTGTTCGATTCATGCGAATTGCATCGGCGACGAGATAAATCTTGGCCCAATATTCGCTGGGCGTTACGCGATCGTGCGCTTGATACCAGTAGAGCACTAATTGGCGGACCATGCCCTTCGAGATAATGAAGCGATTGACGGCGATCGTTGTGCCGTCGCTCCGTTGCAGAGAAATGTGGCCCGCTTGCAGCGGGGTCCAGCCGGCGCCAGGCAGGCAATTCTGGGGAGAATGAATCGTGTCGCCTGTTTTCTGAGACGGGAAATAAGCTACGTACAAATTTACATAAGGCTCAACGGACGAGCGGTGATAGTCGCGCACCAGGAACTGTCCGGGGCCCAAAACCGCCAGCGTCTCGGGGCTCATCGGGACGTCGTTCCCGCGCCACTTGTCGATTTCGGCGGGAAAAGACGCGAGTTCCACGTGGGGCGGCAAAGTTTCGTTCGCGCTCCTCGCATGAAGAAGCGCCGCTGTGGCGGCGAGCAGCAGCACTACTGGAACGAAGCGCCGCCACGCGATAGGAGATATCATTGTGCGTGCCTCGCGTGCGGACGCGAGCCAAACAATCCGACGATCTTGTGAAAGAGCACCAGAAGTCCCAACGATAGAACAAAGACCAGCCAGCCGGAGAACACGTGAAAAAATCCCTCCGCTTTGTCGGGGCTCCAATACTCGCCAAGCATCCCGGCTCCCATGATCCGGAAACCATTCGCGGCGACTGCTATGGGAATGGAGGATAGAACGAGGAGGACGCGCCGGGAGGTGCGCGGCTCAAAGAGGTAACCGTAAAAGACCGCCAAAGTTACCAGCGACACGAGAGAGCGCAATCCGCTGCATGCTTCCACGACATCAAGGGACAGCGAAGGCAGATTAATAACGTTGCCCTCTCGCAACACGGGGACTCCCACCACCGAGAGCATCCCACTCGCCAGTCGCGATGCCAGAAACTGCAACGGCAGCGCGATTTGATTGAATACGATTACAGGAAGGGGAATCATTAGAAATAGCAAGGCCCACGGAAACAGCATCGCGCGAAAACGGCGCCAACCCTGAAATTGAATGATCAGCCCGGCGATCACAATCAGGAACGAAGTTCTCGAAAGGAAAAGCTCCGCGCCTAAAACTCCGAGAACGAGGATTCCCAGGCCGCCCAGAATGACCAGCAGGCCAAACCAACTTGGGACGACGGGCTCGTCAAGGATTCGCTTTCGTTCTTTCCAAACGATCCAACCGCAGAAAAGAGGGACTATGAAGCCATGAGAATAGTTGGGATCTTCCCACCACTGCGCGGCCAGGGAGGACAGTATGTGGTAGTACAGGACGACGAGGAGAGCGGCGACCAGAGACACTTGCAGGCGAGTGTGCCAACCGCGCTCAGTGGCGTGCAAACTTTCGAGAACCGGGCTTTCGGCTATGATAGGCATCGGTACTCGACAGATCTCAACGCAAGCAATACTACAGCTTGTCGTTCGCAATCAATGTGCCAAAAAAAGCGAGTGCTTAGGTCAGATTCTTCGATGCGTAATTGTAGCCCACGGCTTTATCGTTCGGTAAGAGATTGCTAGTGCGTTACTTACTATGTACCCTCACTTCCACAAGCCCAATTGTTCGACCAAAGAGGCACCGATCAGACCCAGGAAAGAGGAGATCAGAAGCTAGGAAGTCTTGGAGTCGGGGAACAAAGAGAAACACTTTGCCCAATGATGGAATTTTCGTAGGAATTCACAAGGAACACGGAAAGAGTGGGCTTTGTCGGCTTTGTCGTAAATCTTTTATAATGAATCGTATACGTTGTAAATAGGCGTCTCACGCGGCTGGCATGCGCCGTGCAATCCTTTAGCCCTGTAGTAGTGGACCAATTTTGTGTTCGTTTGGGCCGATGCTGACGATATGAACCGAACAGCTTGAGGCAACCGATTTTATGACGATTACGGCTACTAGCCGGGCCGTTGAATTCGAGAAAGGCGATTTCGTAGGCGGGATCAGTCCGGCCATGCAGAGTCTCGAAAACGTGCTTGCCGAGATTGCTCCGACCAATATTCCAATACTCCTGGTGGGTGAGAGTGGCACCGGCAAAGAAATGGTAGCGAAGCGGGTCCACGAGCTCTCCGTGCGGCGGAACGAGCCGTTTGCAAGGATTTCCTGCGCCTCCATGAACTCAGCCATGATTTCTTCGGAACTCGGCCTGAGCAGGAACGGCGAAGGCGAGGCCGGCAACTCCGCTGCTGGAACAGTTTTTCTCGATGAGATTAGCGAGTTGGACGCTTCGTGCCAACGCAACCTGCTATATGCGCTCCCAGACGGCGATGCTACGTCGCGAGCGGGCATGCTCACTTCCCGCGTCGTATCGGCGACGAATCGGAACCTTGATGAAGAAATGCGCGCCGGACGATTTCGCAACGAACTGTATTACCGGATCAACGGAGTTTGCCTGCGTCTACCGCCGCTGCGAGAGCGCAAAGACGATATTCCACTACTTGTTGAATGTTTTCTAACCAAGCACGCCGCCCGATTCGCGCGGCCGCGCCCCACGCTGGGGCCGCGAACGCTTCGCATGTTTCTCGATCACTCGTGGCCGGGAAACATCCGCGAGCTCGAAAATGTTGTTAAGAAGATTGTGGCTCTCGGCGACGAAGAGCTGGCGCTCGCGGAGCTCCACGTAACGCCCGTTGCTCCGCAGAAGAGCGAGAGCGCCGCCGGGCAAAATTACTCGTTAAAGGCCGCCGCGCGCGCCGCTTCGCGAGAGGCCGAGCGCGAAATGATCATGAAAGCGCTGGCGCGAACGCGCTGGAACCGGAAGCGAGCAGCGCAGGAATTGCAGATCAGCTACAAGTCGCTGCTGTATAAGCTCAAACAGATTGGATTCGAGGAAACTGAAACGAACTAGCACGGCAGGAGACACTGATGTTGAGACGCGCGGTTATAATCATGGCTCTTTTTCTTCTCGGGATTGCGATACCGGTCCGGGCACAAGAGGGAAGTGACGATTCACGGCCGTCGAAACCCGCCGCCGCTCAGAGCTCGAACACCGCCGCACCGAAACCTGTCACCGACGATCCAAATTACATCATCGGTGCGCAGGACATGCTCGACGTCAACGTCTGGAAAGAGCCCGAACTTACGCGCCTGGTTCCGGTTCGCCCGGATGGAAAGATCTCCTTGCCCTTGCTAAACGACGTGATGGCGGCGGGCCTGACGCCTACCCAACTGGCAACGCAGATTACCGAAGGCCTGAAGAAATACGTCACGAACCCGCAAGTCACTGTAATCGTTAGCCAGATCAACAGCCAGCGCGTTTATATCTTGGGAGAAGTGAACCGCGCGGGCGCTTACCCGCTGCTGCCGGCAATGACGGTGCTGCAAGCGCTGTCGAGTGCGGGTGGATTCACGCAATTCGCTAAGGAGAAGAGCATTTACGTGCTACGCCAGATTTCCGGAAGGCAGGAGAAATACCCTTTTAACTATAAGGACGTCGTCGCCGGGAAGAGAAGCGAGCAGAATATTCTGCTGAAAGCCGGCGACACGATCGTGGTTCCGTAGAGGCGAACATGCTTACGTTGCGCAGCGGTGTGCGGATAGGATGCTTGCTGGCGCTGGCTGGTATGCCCTCAGTACGCGCGCAGCAGCCCACCCAGCAGGATCAGTCTGGTGCTCCAGTGCCCGCGTATCACTCGCCGCTTGCCGGAGCTGCGGACAACGAGGATTCCGCCGATCAGCCCCAGAAACTTGCGCCGGATACTCGTTCGCCCACGGGAGTGCAGGATTTCTCGCTGGGCGCGCCGCCCCTGCAACACAGTTTCTGGCAGCCGAACTTTTATCTGACCTCGACGGCCGATTCCAATGCGCTCGGCGCGAACAGCAATACGGGGTGGACCACATACACGACTGTTCTCGCGGGCGTGGATCTGCGCCGAATTACGGGCGGCTCTGATCTGACCGTCAACTATATCGGCGGTGGAACCGTTTCGAATGACGGCGCTGTCGGAAATTCAGTAACCCAAGAACTGGAATTGGCTCAGAAGTTTTCATTTCGCCACGCGGCGATCTCATTTTTTGACCAGATGACATACCTTCCCGAACAATCCTTCGGCTATGGCGGTCTCGGCGGGCTGGGCCTGCCGGGCGGCGGCTCCACAGGCGTGCAGAACGGGTTCGATCCCGGCGGAACGATCCTGACGCCTCGCGGCCAGCGCATTACGAATTCGTTCTTAACGCAAGTTGATGTGCAGCTGAACGGCCGCTCGTCGCTCACCTTTGTTGGTGGATACACGCTGCTGCATTACTTCGACAACAATTTGCTGGACTACAACGATTCGATTGCCCAGGTGGGCTACAACTACCAATGGACGCGGCACGATACGCTTTCCGTGCTCTACCGCTTTAATGCGTACCGCTTCACGGGCTTCAATCAATCGATCAACGATCATGTAGTGCTGCTCAATTACGGGCGGCGAGTTACCGGGAAGCTGGCGTTGCAGATTGGCGTCGGGCCCGAAGTGACCATGTTCGCGGTTCCGATTACCGGGAGTTCCAGCGCCGCGACGTCAGGCTCTCAGACACTGATCAATTGGTCAGTCAATAGCGCTGTGACTTACGCTTTCGAACGAACATCACTCGGGCTGTTGTACGCTCGCGGCGCGGGCGGCGGCGCGGGAGTTCTGGCTGGTTCGGAGTCCGACACGGTTAGCGGATACGCCAATCATCAGTTTACTCGCACGCTGAATGGCGGGATCGACGTGGGATATGCGCGAAATAATGGGCTCAACACGGGCCTCCTTAACAACACCACGGCGACGAATCAAACGTTTGACTATTGGTTTTCTGGCGTGACGCTTAATAAAAGCTGGGGCCGCATGCTCAATTTGCTCTTTAATTACCAGCTGCAGTACCAGAATTCAAATGCCGCGTTTTGTGTGGGACCGACTTGCGGCGCAAGCATTATTCGTAACATGGTTACTGTGGGCTTCAGCTGGCGCGATCACCCGCTCGCATTTTGAAATTGGTAACCCATTCGGTAAAGGAAGGACGAGGTAGGAATGACTAAGCGTGAATTGACTCCTGCAGATTATGTCGCGATGCTTCAGCGGCACTGGGTTCTCATCGTTGTGCTGACTTTAGTGGGAGGACCGCTCGCATACGGAGTAGCGCGCGCGTTGCCCGATCGATACAAATCGCAGACCCTCGTCCTGGTCGAACAGCCGACCGTGCCGACTGATATCGTAAAGCCGGTAGTTACAGCCGATCTCAACCAACGTCTGGCGAGCATGCAGCAACAGATTTTGAGCCGCACGCGGCTCGAGCCCCTCATTCGCCAGTTTGGATTGTTCTCCGCGGATGTGAACCGAGTGCCGATGGAGGAACTGGTTGCGCGGTTGCAAAAGAATATTGAAGTAACCCCGGTACAACCTATGGCCGAGACTCAGAGCAGACAACTGCCGGGTTTTTATATCAGCGTCACCCTGGATAACGCCCGCACGGCCCAGGGAGTCTGCACGACAATTACGTCGATGTTCATCGAAGAAGATCTTAGGCTTCGGCAGCAACATTCCGAGGACACTACGCAGTTCCTGGCGCAGACCCTGAAGGACGCAAAAGCTAAACTCGATGACCAGGATGCAAGGCTGGCTGCATTCAAAAGCCACTATATTGGGGCGCTGCCGGATCAAGAGCAGACAAACCTCAATTTGTTGCTGGGATTGACCTCGCAGTTGGACGCGGCCACACAGGCGTTGAGCCGCGCTCAGCAGGACAAAAGTTATGCCGAGTCCATGCTCGCGCAACAGATCAGCGTGTGGCAGGCGTCCCAGACGGGCAGCAATCCGGACACGCTTCAGCAACAGCTAATGGCCCTCGATGCGCAGCTTGCCAATCTCCAAGCGAAATATACCAATGATTATCCGGACGTGGTGAAAACCAAAAATGCAATCGCCGCCTTGAAGAAGAAGATTGCCGAAAGCGACGATGCCAGCGGCACAGCTGATTCCGTCAAGACCGGAAAATCAAAACTCGAGCCGCAGGAAGTCCAGCGATTGCGGGCACAGATCCACACGTTCGATCAGGTGATTGTGCAGAAAACAGCTGAGCAAGAACAGATCAAGAAGCAAATCAGGCTTTATCAGGAACGCGTGCAATCCAGCCCGGCCATCGAGCAGCAATACACGGAGTTGACACGTGATTATAAGACCGCGCTCGAGTTCTACAATGACTTGCTGAAGAAGCGCGATCTATCCGCCATGGCTACCGATCTCGAGCGTCATCAAGAGGGCGAGCAATTCCGCGTTCTAGATCCGGCCAATCTTCCAGACAAGCCGTCGTTCCCCGATCGTCGATTGTTCGCGACCGCGGGATTCGCAGGAGGCTTGGGTCTTGGGCTGTGCCTGGCATTTCTTCTCGAGATCCGGGACACATCGCTGCGATCCGAGAGAGACGTCGAGATGATTCTTCATCTGCCTCTTCTCGTCATGATCCCCGAGATCGAGCCCACGTCAACTCTGGTGCCCAGGCAGATGCCGGATCCCGTGGCCGGCCGGTCTGACATAGGAGCGGGCTCTAGAGCCTGAAGGAGAATATGTACCAGAGATTTTTTGGACTTCGGGAAAGCCCATTTAACGTCAACCCGGATCCGCGCTATCTTTTCTTGACGCGACAGATTCAGGAGTCTCTTGCGGGCCTGACGTACGGGATACAGAATCGAAAGGGCTTTATCCTTCTTACCGGAGAGGTAGGAACCGGGAAAACGACGCTGCTCAATCGGCTTCTCGATTGGCTGCGAGGGCAGCGCGTCGCAACCGCATTCATCTTCAATTCGCAATTGGACGTAAGCCATCTGTTCGATTTCATCATGGCGGATTTCGAGATACCGTGCGAATCCCGCGACAAGAGCCAGGTGCTGCTGCGGCTCAACCAATGGCTCCTCGAGCGATATCGCGCGGGAGAGACCGCCGTTCTGATCGTGGACGAAGCACAGAACCTTTCGTTACAGGTGCTCGAAGAAATCCGTTTGTTGACGAATCTTGAAACTTCCACCGAGAAGCTTCTCCAGATCGTGCTGACGGGTCAGCCCGAACTGGAAGAGAAATTGAAGCTGCCGCAATTGCGGCAGCTCCGCCAGCGCATCACGCTGCGATGCCGAACCTCTGCCCTGACCTTGGAAGAGACGTACGGTTACATCGCCGAGCGATTGCGTATTGCGGGCGCAAATTCGGAGCCGATTTTCTCGAAAGAAGCGATTCAGACTGTGCACATGTATTCGCGCGGAATCCCACGCGTGGTCAACTTGCTGTGCGAGCATTCGCTCATCAACGCGTACGTGGATCACTTGCGGCCAGTCCCAGCTCACTTGGTCGAAGAAGTGGCACGCGAGTTCCAACTCGATGAGATCGCCCCAACGTCGCCGGTGGAATTCTCATCGCGCGCCCAACAATCCGTCGATGCGCAAGTTCTGCTTCAGAACCTGGACGAATTGCTTGGGCGTCTGCGCAACGCCGATGTGGTGCCATCTCCTAGCCGTGAAAGGAAATCATGAGTCGTATCCACGAAGCCCTCAAAAAAGCCGAGCAGGATCGCGCTGTGCAACCGGCCGAGCCCGTGACACTTCCTCCTGAAGTAATGGAGGCTGCGCCGGCGGCGGCCAACGACGTGATCGCCACGCCCGCGAACATAATCGCGCAAACGGCGACCGGCGCTGCGTATAAGAATGAATATCTGCGGTTTGAGGACATCCTTGCCCGTTGCACCCACCCGGAGTGGCATCCTAATCCCAACGTAAACGTGTTCTTCAGTTCCGATGCAGGTACCCACGGTGCCGAACAATTTCGAACGCTTCGCTCACGCCTTTATCAGCTTCGCAGCAATCAGAAACTCCGCACGCTCCTGGTAACGAGTTCGATCCCCGGTGAGGGGAAGACGTTTGTAACAACGAACTTGGCGCAAGCGATTGTCCGCCAGCCGGATCGGCGTGCACTAATTATCGACGCCGATTTGCGCCTGCCGCGACTCCACGTGCCGCTGGGAGCGCCGCGTTCTCCGGGTCTCTCGAACTATTTGCGGGGCGAGGTTGACGAGGTAAGTGTGATCCAGAACGACCTGCGGGGAAACCTGTTCATTATCCCCGGCGGCGACGAAGTGACGGATCCCAGCGAACTGCTCTCGAATGGCCGCATGAAAGTTCTTCTCGACCGGATTGCGCCGATCTTCGATTGGGTGATCGTGGATTCGCCGCCCTGCTTGATCGTTTCAGACGCGAGTGTACTTATGGACCTCTGCGATGGCGTTCTAATGGTGGTTGCTGCGGGGCTGACGCCATCGGAGAGCGCACAACGAGCCTGCCAGGAATTTCGCGAGCGCAACTTGATTGGCGTCGTGTTGAACCGCGCCGAGGAATTGTCGTCCTATGGCGAACACGCCTATTATTACGGTTACTCCCGGAGCCCAGCGGGAAAACCAGAGAAGTAGATTTTCGTCGCGCTCGTTTCCTGCCGGTTCTCCATTTGTGCCCTTCAGATTCGAGCATTTTATTGGCGCAGCCTATTTCTCACTCTGTGGAAATCTTTCAAAGGTCGAGCGAAACTAAAGCAAAACGCTCCGTTTATATCATTCTCAGACCGGCATTTGAAATGCTATCGCCCGCCGTTCAATTTCCTTAGTACTTTTTCAACTCAAATAGGCCCTTGTAAGTGACACCTCTCTCTCGTCCTTCGCCTCGCCCCGCTCGAAATGCACCGCAACAAGCTCTCGACGATTTTTTGGGGTACGTGAGTACAGCTGTCCTTTCTTTGGCACCCAGACCAGTAGTTTGCGGCATTCCTACACCTCTAGACTCCTAATTGACGAGCGGGAAACCGCTGAGTCTAGACAGGCGTGGGTTGAACGCGTCGCCCACATCACCTGCAAATGGAGCCTTAATGCAACCGACGAGAACTTTGAAGCAGAGCGCGAACAAACTAAATCGCACCTCAAGAGAGAGGTTCTCGCGCCTGCCGGCCGGGATTGTACCTGCAATTCTGGCCGTCTTCCTTTACGTCTCGGCCTTCGTCCTGGCAGGATGCGCTCTAACCGCTGGCCCTGGCGCCGGGAATACGGGTTCTCTTAAGTTGACGACAGCTTCGTTGCCGGCAGGCCATGCCGGCCAGACTTACTTTGAAACCCTGGCGATCACCGGTGGCACCCCTCCTTTTTCGTGGAGCGTCTCGGCCGGAAGCCTGCCCGCTGGTGTAACCCTCGGCACGAGCACCGGAGCTCTTGTGGGCACGCCTGCAAAGATCGGGTCGTTCAGCATGATGATCAAAGTGAGCGATTCTAGCGCCACCGTCCAAACCGCCAGCAAAGCGTTCAACATGTCGGTGACGGGGGCCGTGACTCCAGTTTCGATCGCCACAACCTCGGTTCCGAATGGGCAAGTTGGTTCGGCGTATTCCGCCGCGCTCGCGGCGACGGGCGGAACCACGCCTTATACTTGGTCGATTTCCTCGGGAACGTTGCCGGGCGGCGTTTCACTCGGACAGTCGAATGGCGTTATCTCCGGCACGCCAACATCATCCGGCCAGTTCAATTTCACCGCGATGGTCGCGGACTCGACCTCGCCAACCCAGCAAACGGCCACGCAATCCTTTAGCTTCACGATCGCGGGCGCGACCTCGCAGCCACCCTCGGTTACCACGGCTTCATTACCTGGCGGCACGGTAAGCAATCCGTATTCGGCGACGCTCGCGGCAACGGGTGGAACCACTCCGTACACGTGGAGCATTTCCGCGGGCACGCTTCCGGCCGGTTTGAATCTCACGCCATCGTTGGGCGTCATTTCCGGAACGCCGCTAGCAGCCGGAAACTCTTCGTTCACGGTGCGCGTGAAGGATTCCAGGAACAACGCGGCTACAAAAACACTCGGCATTTCGATTGTACGGTCCGGGCCGCAGCCGTTGGGAATCGCCACGACTTCTCTGCCGCAGGCCTCCACCGCCGCTGCCTATAACGTCACTCTACAGGCTGCGGACGGAACGCCGGGCTACACATGGGCCATCACTTCCGGGCAATTGCCGTCGGGGCTAGCTTTAATGTCGACTAGTGGCGCCATCACCGGCACCGCGACCGCGGTGGGCCAATCCAATTTCACAGTCCAAGTCACCGATTCCGCCTCCACTCCTGCCACAGCTTCTCAGGCCCTGAGCATCACCGTGGTCAAGGGCGTCCCGCTTGACCAGTACGGCGGTCGAACCGACATCCCGTGCGCTCAGGCGACGGGGTGGTTCCACACGGAACAAATCGGCAATCGTTGGTGGCTGTGCACGCCGGTTGGAAACGCATTTTTCTTACAGGGTGTAGGAGCCTGGCAGACGCCGATACTTCCAAAGTATGGTAATTCGCAAAACGCTGCTGCAGCCGCCCTCATCAACGAGTTCCAGTCTTGGAACTTTAATGCTGTCGGCGAGCTATCCTATGGGCCCGTGGAGCCGATCATTTCGTGCCCTGGCTGCACGAAGCTGCCCGAAATTCAAACCTTGACCGTCAGCAACTATGCGGCTGCTAACCTTTGGAACTATGCCCAGCATCCGATGAAGAACCTGAAATGGGGCCTGAACACCAATTACACCGGCTGGCGGGCATCCTTCATGGACTTCTTCGAGCCTCAGTTTGGCCCGTGGCTGGATGGCTACTTCGCGAACGATCGAGGTTTCCTTTCTTACAAGGCTAGTCCCTATTTTGTTGGGATTATGCTGGATGACACGGACTGGTTCTGGGGGATGGGCGCGGGTCCCGACTTCCACACGTACCCTGTCGTAGGGCATACCAACTCGCACGTAGGCTTGATGATGCTGATTACCTCACCGGAGCAGACGTTCAATCCGGATCCGGCAAGCCGGGGCATTTCCGAGCTTTACGCGGACCCCAAGGTTTATTCGAAGACAGCAATGGCGAGCCCACCGGCGAGTTGCTCCGCTCTTACGCCGTGCAGCCTACGAGACTACCTCTTTATAAAGTACAACGGTAGCATCTCTGCCCTCAACGGGGCTTGGGGCAGCAATTACACAACGTTTGATTCGACGGGCACGCAGGTGACCGGGGAAGTAATCGCCACGGGTGACGGAAGCACAAGTGTTTTCAATGCTACACTCCAACACGCTCCCGTTTCCCCAGAATCGGTGGTGATCAAAGTTGGCGGAACGCCCGCAGGCGGCGATTGTCCAGCTTTCGCCGGTTCTTGTAACGTGACTACGGGCGGCTCACTTTCCGGCCCAGCAGGTACTACCATCGCCACGGGGAAGCAGGCATGGTTGTCGAACATGTATGGCAAAGCCGGCGTAAACCTTCCGGCGCTGAGCATGTGGGCAATTGTTGCATACCATTTCCCTGGCGGGTCCGGTCAGATAGCCGTCCCTAGTCGGGAGGTGGGCCAAAACTTCTCGGCTGGCGGCACTCAAGGATTCGTCATTAGTCCGCTAGACCAAACGGGAGGACTTGCCACCGGATATGACGTGTACGTGTCATGCCGATTGAACTCCATCTCCGCACCGGCGTTCGGCTGCGCGGGAGCGAATACCCCTCAGCCCGCCGAGTCGTTGCAGGCAACGAATGTCCCGTTCGGCACCGATTGGGGCTTCCCGCTCGCAGGACTTACCAGTGGCGCCTCCGTTCCGGCTCCGCCCAGCACAATCAGCTATTCCAATGGGGCGATTACGATTACATTTGCCACTCCCCCTGCGGCCGGCCAGCAAATTACTCTGGACTACGTCTTCAATGGCTGGATGTATGGCACTGGCCTCATGGATGAAGACGGGCGGAACACGGCCTGGGTTGGCACGAATGCCGTCTGTCTGACCCCCGCATTGGCCTGCGACGGAAAGGATAATCCTCTGCCAAACGCCAACGCAAATCTGGGAGCTGACCTTGACGCATGGGTTGCCCAGTTTGCCGGAGAGTACTTTGGAACGCTCAGAAACCACTTGAAGGCAGCTGCCCCCAACATGCTGTATTTCGGCGCGGACACTGTCGGCACGTGGGGCGCTCCGCCGCGAAAGGAGATCCTACAAGGTGCGGCGCCGTACGTGGATGGTCTCTTTACTCAATGGTACGGAAATCTTCCAGACCAAGCGACCGCCGGTGAGATGTACAGCTTCCTCACCCAAAACTTTGGCAACAAGCCACTAATGAACTTCATGACCTTAAACGCTCAGCCGGACTCTGCAATGTTTGCCTTCGCTGCCGGATCCGGACCCACTCTTTCGACACAACCCCTGAGAGGACAGCAATGGAGTGCTACTACTAGCGCCTTGCTGAATACCCCAAGCTTCAATAGCACCTACCAGTGGATTGGAAACGTTTGGTGGGGGTCGCACGACTTCACAAACGCAGAGGAGACTGACTGGGGACTCAAGACGCCGTCCGATAACGCCTACGACGGGCATGAAAGCGTGACGGGATCGGTCTCATGTTCTCCCCCGCTCCAATCGTTCCAGTGTGGTGGAGAAGCCAGGAACTACGGCGACCTCGTAACGGGAGTGAAGACGGCGAACCAGTTGTGGCTACTAATCCCGTAAGAGCGTCTGGATACGAAGTCTTAGGGTGGGAGAGCCCGAGGTTGCGTGACCGCGCTTCTAATGCGAGCGCGGCCGCTACCGGCAGCTCTCCCTCACTTTGTTTCCAGAGGTGCCTGCCTGGGTTGATCCACCGAAAGTTGTGGTACACTCAGTAGATAGTTTGAAGATAGAGTTCTTGTAAAGAGCGTCCCGGCGGTGGTCTCGCCGAGGGCGCTTTTGACTTTTTGGCCCTTTCTAATCGACAAAGTGGGGGCCGATTAGAAATGGACGTAAGTAACGCGGAACAAAGGAGGGCGATGTTTTCTAATCGCCGCTGAAATGCGAAGTTGCAAGTACGCTTTTCGCGCTCGAAAATTCGGTATTGCCGCGCTGGGCCTTAATCGGATAGGCCTTCGCCGCAGGCCGAACATAACGAGGGTTTGCCTTCTGTTGATGGGGTTCGTGTTTGCTTGTGTTCCTTGCAAGAGCCAGACTTTGGACACCTACGGTGGCCTGACGAATGTGAAATGCCAGAAGGCAACTGGTTGGTTCCATACAGAGAAAATCAACGATCGCTGGTGGTTGTGCACGCCGCTCGGACACGCTTATTTCTTTGAAGGCGTCGCCGCGTTTCAAATTCCCACTCTCCCTAAATACAATAACTCGCCTAACTCAGCAGCGGCGGCGCTCATTAATGAGGTTCAATCTTGGAAGTTCAACGGCATCGGCGAGCTGTCCGACCGGCTTGCCGAGCCGATCGGAGAGTGCCACGGCTGCGCGAAACTTCCGGGAATTCAGACCCTTCTCGTCTCAAACTACGCCGCGGTCAACCTATGGAACTACGCTCAACGTCCGATGAAGAATCTCACCTGGGGCCTGAATATGAATTATCGTGGGTGGCGAGCATCGCTCATGGATTTCTTCGAGCCGCAGTTCGGCACGTGGCTGGCTGGGTATTTCGCGCACGACAGCGGTTTTTTGGCATACAAAGCTAGTCCCTATTTCGTGGGAATCATGCTGGACGACACGGATTGGTTCTGGGGGATGGGCGCAGGGCCAGACTTTCACACCGTCCCCGAAGGGCACACCAATTCGCATGTCGGTTATCTAGTGCTGATTACTTCTCCCGTCCAAACCTTCAACACCGATCCGGCGAGCCGTGGAGTGTCCGAAGTCTATTCGGACACGCAGGTTCATTCAAAGACAGCAATGGCGAACCCGCCGGCGAATTGCTCCGTCCAAACACCGTGCAGCCTGCGAGACTATCTTTCGAAGAAATACGGCGGCATCGCGGCGCTGAATGCTGCTTGGGGCAGCAATTACACCACCTTTGACTCCTCCGGAACACAGGTCACCGGCGAAGAAGTTGGGGCTGGCGATGGTGCGAAGACCGTTTTTACTGCAACACTCGCGCACACACCAGTTTCCCCCGAGTCCGTGCTCGTCAAACTCGACGGAAAGGTTCAGGGAGGAGACTGCCCTTGGTTCAACCGCTGTAACGTCAGTTCGGCAAATACGGGCTCTATCATCGGTGCGGCCGGAGCCGCGCTGATAAGCGGCGCCCAGCCCTGGTTGTCGGATTTCACTTCCGAGGACTGTGGAACTTGTGGGCTACCCCCGGCAAGCTACTGGGTCAGAACCACCTACCATATGAAACCGGGATTTTTTAGCTCTCCGAGCCGCGAACTAGGAAATACGTATCAAGCAGGGCATCGGCGGATCGTCGTCTCTCCTCCTGCGCCCGAGCCAAATGCAACCGGCTGGGACATATACGTTACCTGTGCCAATCTTTCGAGACCGTTGGTGCCCTGGTGCGGACCAATAGGCAAGTACGGCGACGGAAAGGAAACGCTTCAATCCAGCAACATTCCGTTTAACCAGAAGTGGACCGAGCCTGCCACGGGTCTTGTCCCGAATGGTTCTTCGGTTCCCGAACCTCCGAGTTTCATCAACTACTCAAATGGTCAGGCCACTGTGACCTTTTCGAGTCCGGTCCCGAAGGGGCGAAAGATTACGGTCAGCTACATTTCCGGCGGCTGGATGTCTGGCACGGGTTTGATGGATGAAGACGGCCGCCACACGGCTTGGCTGGGCACAAATCCGGTTTGCCTGAGTCCGGCCAGTGCCTGTGACGGACATGATTTTCCAAAGCCAACTGTGAATGCCCGCTTGGCGGCGGATTTAGACGGGTGGGTTTCGCAATTCGCAGCGGAGTACTTTGGGACTCTGAGCAAGCACCTAAAGGCCGCAGCTCCTCACATCCTCTACTTCGGAGCCGACACCGTCGGCACGTGGGGCGCACCTCCGAGAAAAGAGATTCTGATGGGTGCCTCGCCGTACGTGGATGGCCTTTTTACCGTCTGGTTCGGTGATCAGCCGGACGCCAAGACCGGCAGAGAGCAGTATCAATATCTTACTCGGTATCTGGGCGACAAGCCGATCTTGAATGCCATGCTGCTGCACGCCCAACCGGACTCGGCGATGTCGGAATTCCGGGACTCCCAGTGTTGCTTCGGATCCAATTCGCAGGCCGCCCGGGGTCGCCAGTGGGACTCGGTCATTTCCTCGATGCTAAACACACCCGGTTATAACGGCACCTATCAGTGGGTTGGTATTGCCTGGTGGGGGCTATATGACTTTGGCAACGAGCACATCGACTGGGGGCTGAAGACACCCAGCGATAACGCCTACGATGGGCACGAGGCGGTCAAAGCGTCGGTTTCTTGTTCCCCTCCGCTCGAGAAATTGAATTGTGGAGGAGAGAAAAAGGACTACGGCGACTTGATTACGCCGGTAAAGAGAGCAAATCAGGCCTGGATCGAAAAGGCAGGGAACGACAACGCGCGCAGGTCCGCTAAGCCCAATTGATTCCAATTTGATGACTGCTCGTTCGCGGCGGCCAGATTTTCTCCTCGCATTCGACCCGATATTGTGGTAGACTCGTCGGGTAGTTTGAAGATTGAGTTATTATAAAGAGCGTCCGGGCGGCATTTTCGCCTTGGCGCTTTTTGATTTTTAGGCAGTTCTAATCGACAGAGGGTGCCGATTAGAAATGGCCGTAAGTGACTGAAAACAAAGGAGAGCGGCGTTTTCTAATCGTCGCTGAAATGCAGATTCTCGAATGAGCGAAAACGACAAACTTCCGGTTGGGATTGCAAGCGAACAAAAAGTCGGCTTGCGGTTCGAAAATGGCATCTGCGACGGCGAGATGCGCTCAGCGGGAACTCGTGCGCTCTGCGCCGGCAACCACCGCTCTTCCTTCGCGCGCACCTTCGAGCATCGCTTTCCAGGGCCGAAGCGATCCCGCTCGCAGGCTGCCAAAGGTCGCAACCAATCCGTATCCCGCGTTCAGCCAGAAAAAGCAAAGCCGATTCCTGACGCCTTGATTCCAATTCTTCCAGTAATGAAAGTAAGAAGAGCTGGCGTCGCGCTTCAGCCAGTGGTCGCGCTCGCGTCCGGCCGTGCTCTCTTTGTGAATCAGGCGGGCTTTGGGCGTCATCCAAAGTTCGGCGCCGTGGCCCAAGCGCGCGCAAAAATCGATGTCTTCCCCATCCGAAACACCGCGCAGGTTTTCGTCGAAGCGAACGTGCCGAACGGCGGAAGCGCGGAAACTCATCAAGCCTCCGCCGAATTTGTTGACGCGTATCGGTTCGCTCTCTCGAAGCGCGTCCGCGTGCCAGTAGATTTGTTGGCGCTCGTCATGAAATGGGCCGCGCCGGAAAATCGCCGCCCACAATCGCGAGAAAAACGAAGGCATCGGGTAATTGGTCACCACGCCCGAAACGCCTGTTACCGAGGCGCGGTGGACGTATAACTTCAGAAGTTCCTCGACAAAAAGAGGTTCGAGTTCAACGTCGTCGTCCAGGAACAGCCATACATCCGAGGAAGCGACTTCCATCGCGCGATTGCGGGCAACGGCGCCGCCGGGAATCTTCGGATCGTATATGTAGCGAAGCGAGATCATGGAATCCCCGCCAGACACGTGCTGCATCAATTGGCTTTCAATTCGGTCTCTGGCTTCCGGAGACTCGCTTTGGTCCACGACGATCAACTCCAACGGCAGCACGCTTTGGCGTACCAAACTTTCGACCGCCTTGGTCAAGTCGTCGAGCCGGTTTTTCGTTGGTATGATTACCGACACCGATAGCGTTCCGTTCGGGTTCACGTGCACCTTGCGGTCCTCGAAACTAGATTGCAGCACGCGCCTATCCTAACTCCAGAAAGAGCATTAGCAGTCCCAAAGCTCTCACTATCGCTTCCCGTCCTGACTGGGATTCAACGCAGGTGGCCTCAGGGACGGCACAATCAGGCTCATCGAAGTGGCAATCTGTTGTCGGTAAGCAGCCATTTAGGGTAGCGCTCCCGATGACTCCACTTGGAGTCCAGCAGCCGGCCGGCGTTGTAGGGACAGCGGCTTCTCAATAAAAATGAACAGGACCGTTGAAGCGATCCAAGTCGCGGCAAAGCCGAGAGGCAAAAAAAGAAAAAAAATCCAGAGGCTAGGCGCGCCCTGCGGCACTATCGAGTATGCGATCAAGGCAACGACATGCAAAGAGAGACCATGAATCAAGTAATATGAATAGCTCATGTTGCCCAAATACCGCATAGGATTCCACGAGAAGACCGCCTTCAGAAAGCCTTCGAATTCGAAGCTATATAATGCCAACATCGGACAGCTTATGGTTAGGGCGATTACTTTGTAGGGTCCTTGATATGTAGGCACTCCGGGGAGGATCGTCCTGCCGGCAGACATTCCAGGTAGAAATGAGAACCAGCCCTGCCGTGCGTCGCACAGATAAACAAACGCCAAACTTGCGAGGAATACACAGATCGCGAGAATCTCGCCTTTGCGCGTTAGCCGGTCCCTCAGCCAAGTTGAGCCGACAGCTTCATAAAGCAGTATGCCGCCGACGAACATTAGTAGACGGACCTGTGACCGGGGAACTGTAAACGCGTAAAGTACGTAGAAAAGCCAAAGTGCGACAAAAAATGCGACACGGAACCCTGGCTTCCACTCTCGCATTCGAGTAATCCAGACGACGACAGGGATCAGAAGATAGAAGAAGAACTCGTAACTCAAACTCCAGGCGACAGTAATGATTGGCGCGATATTAAAAATCCCGGGCAGGAGTAGCGCGTTTTGCAACACGTAGAGGAACGCCGATGAAAGGGATCCGTGTATCTTGTTCTCCGAACGAAACAATGCAGAGAGGACGAGATAGAGAGCAAACACGGCCAAGAATGTGGGATAAATGCGTTCAACGCGCCGTCGGATGAACTTGAAGAAGGAGGTTCTTTTCCGGAGAAGAGCTCCGTAAATCAAATACCCACTGAGCACAAAAAAGAGATCAACGCCGGTATTGCCAATATCTCCCATAAAGCTCGACACGCCCTTGAAAAGCGGATACTGCCCAACATAACTGCCGAACAGAGCGTCGAAATGAACGAAGAAGACCAGTAGAACAGCAAACCCCCGCAGCCCTTCCATCGAGAGAAGCCTCTGGCGCTCTTCGGACACTTCGTAAAGTTCGGAGATTCTGGTGGATATCGCCATGAACCGTGACCGCTCTTAAAGTTTTGGAGACGAGCTTGAAACAATGCGCCGACTGATCATGCCAGATCACTAAGTGAACCCATGCAAAGCTCTTGACGAGCGCTAATCATCTCTCATGCGAAGGACTCTCGAAGTTCCGTTTCCCATTGCGTTAGCCAGAGGATAGGCTCATCAAGAGTGAATCTCGCGCCGTTCCTTTCAAGCATTTGACTAGCGTACGCTCGCAACACGTTGCGGAGCCGCTCCACGTCTACCGAGTTGCACCAGATCATTGCGAGTGACTTTCGGATCCTTCGCAAGGCTTGTTGGGAGATCCGCGCTCACCTGCGCCTGCAATAGCGCCGGCAGGCAAGCCAAGAGAGAAATAACAATCCAGAACGGTTTTTCGTACTCAGCCGAAAACGTTAGCGCGGCGCCCGCGAAGCCGATGAGCCCGGCCTGCATGCCCGTCGAAACACAATAGAACAAATCTTGCTGATCGCGCGCTTTCGCCCGGATCTTTCCGAGCAAGCGATACGCAGAAATTAGGATCCCCAGGTACAGCAGCGTTCCCAATACGCCCAACTCGGCTGCGTACTCAATGTATGTGTTGTGGGCCATCCCGCCTGTGTCAGATCCCAGAACACTCCGACTGGCCATTGCCGATTTGTATTTCCCTAAACCTATACCAGTGAGAGGGTGCTCTTCGATCAGCTCGAAGCCGGCCTTCCAAAGTGCCTTCCGGTTCTCAGTGGCAGTGATGTCCGAGTAGTTCGGGGAGAGGATGCGCTTGATCGGCGAACTCGGCATTAAGAACAGGAGTGGCACCAGCAACACAAGAAGTCCGAAAGCCGGGAGTTTCCGGTTTGAATGGAACACGATATAGATCACGCACAGACATAGCCCATAGAAGCCGCCGCGAGAGGCGCCAACAATCAATGCCAAAACGGTAGTGAGCAGGCAGACGAGACAAAAGTTACGCTCCCACCGAGGCCCCTTCGCCCCCACAAGATAGTAAGCCAGTGGTATTGCCAACAATGCTGCGCCCGAGAAAAAGTTTGCATCACCCACAACGTAACCCGGCCGGTAGCCCGCGGCAAAACCGTTCGCTTGAAATTCGCGAAGAGTGTACAGAGAAGCGATGCCCAGCGCCGCGATGAGGGCGAGAACGGCAGACCGTAGGCGCTGAGGCGAATCGATCAGCACAAGCGTCACGAAGAACAGCAACAAACAAGAGAGGTAAATCATGAACGGCCCACCGGTGAGGTAGGCGAGTGAACCCGTAAATGCGTAAGAAATAAAGGCAAGCAGAACCAGAGCCACAAACAGGCGCGCCGGCCAAGTCAGGAAGAACTGCGGAACGACGCCTCGACTGAGGATGCGGGCAACAGCGTAAAAAATGCAAGCCAGGCCGACAAACTTGATGAAGGTGAACCCTCCGACCTGATCGCCCATCCAGGGATGGTTCGGCATGGCCGAAAAGAGCAATATGACGTAGTAAAAAATCATTGTTGCAGCTCACTGGATAATTCGTTCGGGGCGTTTTGTCGGGAACGAATCGGCGAACAAAGGCCAGCGAGAACCGACGTTCGCCTAATCCGGTCGCTGCGCAGCGCCCATGAGCTGCGATCGTGTCGAGCAAGCTCGCTTAATGAGTTCCCAGATCTAAGCATTCTGCCTACGAACATTTTCGAATGGACTGACCGAAACCCGGACCGCCGATCGCAACGCTTCCAGGCTGTAAAATGATTCAACCTTCTTCCTGGCAGCGAGACCTGTATCGCGCCTCAGTTCCGCGCTCTGGAGCAGCCGAATGACCGCTTCCGCAAAGGTTGCGGCGTCATCCGCGATGAAGATCTCTTTGCGGTCGACAAATTCCAGTCCCTCCGCACCAATGGTGGTTGAGACCACGGGCTTACCCATTGCCGCTGCTTCCAAGATCTTGAGCCGAGTGCCGCTGGCAATGCGAAGTGGAACGACGCAGACCGCGGACTTTGCAATGACCGGCCGCATATCCGGGACGGTGCCGAGAAACCGAACCCCTGGAATGGCCCCATATTTCTGACGAAGCTTATCGGAAGTGGCCCTGCCGGCAATTACAAATTCCACGTCCGGGACGGCCTGCGCCACTACCGGAAGAATATGCCGCACGAAATCGTCCGCAGCGTCCTGATTCGGGTACCAGTCCATGGTTCCGGTATAAAGGATCGTCGATTTCGATGGGTCTTGTTCAACGGTGTAATTGGACACGTCTATCACGTTTGGAACCACAGTCATCGGGATGCCGGGGCTCATCTTTTCGAGCAGGTCCGCTTCAAGTTGCGAGCAGGCCATTACGCCAGTTGCCTTTCGAATCATGTCTTTTTCCCAGCGGGACATTCGCCAATGCTCAAAGCGGGCGTAGGTTCGCCTCAGAATGCCGGTCTCGTGTTCAAGGTATCGCTGCAGGATCAAAGCAGCGATATGGTCCTTTTTCAACAAAACCGGGACAGCGAAACCCGGCGGAATGTTTTGCAGGGTGAAGATTTCATCGAAGACCACCAGGTCAAAATGACTCTCCGTCATATGTCTCTTCAAGCAGGAGCGCATCGAATTCGATCGAAAGCGGCTAGCTGAAAATGGCACGACACTGGCCAGAGTCATAAGTCGCGCAAACAAGCTGCGCGCGCTCGCCAAGGCATGAGTGGGAGACAGAGGAATGCACTCCCACTGATTGCAGACATTCGCGAGCGTTTCGGCGGCCGAACCAAGGTCGGCTGGTTCCGAAAAGGTGACCAGGGTGACCCGATGCCCATCGAGGGCAAGGCTACGAAGGAACGCCCAATTCGACAGCCTTTTTCCGGTATCTGGCGGCGACGGAATTCCCATGCAGACGAAGAGAATATTCAAACGCGGCCGGAAAGCCGATTCGCTAATCCCCGGAATCGGGTTTCCTCCTTTGGTTTGTACATCCGGTTGTAAATCCACCTGCCGGTTCACGGAACTGCCCCTTTGAGTTACTTGCTGCAAAACAGGTTCTTCATTCCTTCGCGCCTAGCTTCTTCGATGAACCCGCTAAAGTCTTCAGGTCTGATGAGTTTCAAGCTCTCATTTGGCGCTCCGTCCAGGAGCCTGATTTCAAACCCACTGCTCATGATTTCAGACAAGAATTCTCGCGGATCAAATCCACTTTCATCGAGGCAGGATGGCGCAAACTCGATAAACATGTGCAGGTTCGTCGCACGCAACACCAGTTTGCGCATGCCCCTCAAAACATTTGGCTCAGCCCCTTCTGCGTCCATTTTTATTACGTCGATCGCCGGCCAATTCTCGCGCTCGATGAAATCGTCTATCGAGACGGTGCCGACCGTCACGCTCTCGTGAGAAATCGCATTCCGCGAACTGTTGCGGATGCTATGTCGGTCGTTCCCTTCAGGACTTAAGTGGAAGGTGACGGTGCCGGATGTGTCGGTGACTGCCTTATTGACCGCCGTTACGTTCTTGTAGGAATTGAGATCGATGTTCCGTTGCAGGACATCAAAATTGTCACGTGCGGGCTCGAACGCATAGACTCGACCTGTGGGGCCAACGAGCCGCGCGGCTAGAAGGACGTGAAATCCGATATGTGCGCCCACGTCGATCACTCTCATTCCTGGGCGAAGCACTTGTTCCATCTTCACGGTAATTTCCGGTTCGTATTTTCCGGCCAGCATATCCGCGCTGAACGAGATGCTCGGAGCTAATTTCCCTCCCAAATACATGAGGTGGCCGTTGATCTGGAACGGCCGACGATTCATGACAAAAAGTCGAAAGGCTTTGGCGCCGATCATGTTGAGAAAGGCGATTGTCTTTCTTCCCCACGCTTTGTTTTCTAACCCAGCGAGGTTGGCTACGCCTTTGGCAGTCTTATAAATGCCTCCGCCAATCCTCTCCACAATTTGCGTCACTTTGGATTCTCCAGTTGGCTTAATTCACTTGACCGGTTGCATCTGACCGCCGGTAGGTCCCTCGACCGTTTTCGTGTACCTGGGGTGCGTCACCCTCCGAAAACTCCGACTCTGCGCAGAAACTTCACGACCGATACAACGGGCCGATATACAGTGTCATTTCCTAGAATGTATTTCACAAACCAGGGATATTGCGTGAACCTAAACATCAACGTGTTGGCGTAATCCTTAGGCGCCGGCTGGAACTGAGTCTGGTGCTTCGACCAATCTCCATCCACTTCGATTTCTTCCGCAGCGATTCGTCCTAGACCTTGCCGGGCCGCGATGACGATGTGCTTTGAACGTATCGGATCCAGCCCGACCAGGCGCATGGCCGTTGCGTCCAGCGCGACAGAATCTTGACTGGCCATGATGAGATTCAGCTCTCGTGGGGGACCGGCCACGGGTCCCCGCCCCTCCATGGCCAAAATGCCGTCCGCGAGCGACATCTTTGGCCGCAACAGCCGATGCAGCGAAGACAACATCTCGTTGATTTTTCCGTGATATCGGATCCGGTCGTTATAGTGCGGCACACAGCCCCACTGATTCTTCAACGACGCCGTAAAATAGGTCAGGGCGTGCGTTTTAAGCTTTGGTATGGTGATGAACGCATCGGCGTCGAATAGTAGCTTCGGGAGTTCGATTTCTCCTACCGGCGGGCAATTTACCTTGGTCATGGGTAAATTCGATAAATTCACTAGTTCGATGCCCATTTCCCTTAGCTTGGTGTATCCAGTCGCTTCATACACGTCTTCAGTCTTTTGCCTCATGTGGTCTGCTTCGCAAACAACTATCCGGTTGGTTCGAGTCAGCAGAACACGGCAGACGGCTTCGGTTACAGCCAGATCTGTGTTTGCAGCTGGAATGATTTCCTTCACGGCCGTGCATAGATTTGGCTTGAGAACGACAAGGCCGTCCCGCGGCACCCAGCTGGTCCAATCGCAGAACTCCATGCAGTCGCGGACTGCGGACTGAAGCGTATCTCCGTTCACACCGCGCAGAATTACTTTGCTTTTTTCCATTCCTACCCTAGTCCTTTCGCCAGAATATCGAGTCTCCCTAACCTCATCTCGCCAAAATCTAATGCCCTCGTCTAATCCAATAACCCGGTGGCTTACTGATTTTTCCAAAGATTACGAGTCGCGTAGAGGCGGACCTTTCTTTAAGCCCTTGTATTTGCTATGAATTGCCAATAATTCCACACAATCTCGTCCGCCAGTAGCTGCCATGGAATAATCGATGCACCTTCCTTCGGGCTCGGCAATGGTTCAGGGATGAACTGCCGCAGTTCGTCCCAATCAACATTCAAACGCGGAGGGTTTCCGCTGTGCCTCACCAGACATGGCAGGCGATAAACTAACTCCGTCGCGGCTCGATACACGAGGTACCGAGGAGTTCCGCGCCGCCCCAAGCGCGACCATTGAGGCCAATTCCTCCAACTTTTCGCCCACCCGCGCCGCTTCACGACAGATACCCATCCGCGAAGCCGATCAGGCACGGGTTGCAACTGGGCCAAACGATCGCATAGTGAGCTAACGGTAAGTGCATCCGAGCCTGGAGCCATTTGGATCATTTCCCAGCGCCACAGGCGGCGAAAATAGGCGATTGCTTCCGTCCAGAAATCGATGCTCAGATCGCGATCGGCGTCCTCCCCGCTCAGTTTCCACTCAGTGCACTCGGCAACGCGCCTGGCAAATTTTGTCAATGAGAAGGGGGACGTGTTTACAATCCCAGATCGAGAAGCCAGCAGTTGGAGATTGCTGGCTCGCTCTCGGTATGTCGGCGCATATTGACCTATGAAAATGAGGTAAGACGTAGCCATATCCAAATAGAGTTTGACAGTGGCGTAGTGTAGCGCTGGACTCAGTTGCTCGGATTTGCAACTCAATTTCCGGACGTCGGCCAAATGCTCAATTGCCCGGTTGCACAGAATGCGCCAAGCGTCTTCGCGGGTGATATCCACGGCCGAAAAATGAGGAATCGACGCGAGAACGTCCGGATCACCCCAGATTATCTGACCGCACGTCCGCAACTCGAAGCTCGCGATGTGAGCTGGCAAGATCTTTAAATAAGAAGGCCGGACTGCATGGAGTCCGACTTTAGCAACTACGCCTTTCTCTTCCAGGCTAGCCTCAATGTCTCGTGTCAATTGGTCGACCGTGGAGCTTGAAGGGAGGCTGGCTGTCTCTCGGAAGACCAAGAAATAGTCAGCGTCACCCAGAAGATGCCGGGTATTTCCCCGAGACACAAACGTGGCTTCGTCACGAGCCAAGCTGCCCGTGAGAATGACGGATAGAAGATCGTTCTCAAAGGCATAGGAACACTGCTGTGCCGTCTCCGCGCAAATGAGGCGCTTGGCTTCCAGTGTTGAAACCGGTAATTCGAATTCGTGCATCCGCGAGCTCATATTCCTCGAAGTCGGAATAATTTCATGGAGATTCACACCCTCGCTCCATGGATTTCCGAGGGAGTCGAAAGCAAGTGGTTCACACTTTCGACGATTTCAGATGTTCGGGAAATCAAGATCGCATCGGGCGCAGCGAGCGTACCAACTTTGGCGATTCCGTTGTCTTGCTGGAGGAGGATCGCCCGACACTTTAGACTGCGAGCCGCCAAGACATCACTATCAGAGTCTCCTACAAAAATCGACCGGCTCAGATCAAGTTTCCAGTCTTGTGCCGCCTTCAGGAGCAAACCGGTACGCGGTTTTCTACAATCGCAATTATCTTCGATCCTGTGAGGGCAATAATAGACGGCGTCGACGCGCGCCCCTGCGGCTTTCAACGCTCCAACGAACTGATCGGTTATTTCCTGAAGAGAAGAGGTTTTCAACAGGCCCTTCCCCACGCACGCCTGATTGGAAATGACGATTATCGGCAGATTGAGCTCTGAGAGTTGGGCAATCGACTCTGATATTCCGTCGATGAATCGGAACTGCTGCCCATCGGTGACGTAGCCACTAACAACCCGTTCATTTATTACGCCATCGCGGTCAAAGAAGATGGCCGGACGTGTTCCGCTATCGGGTGGCTTAGAGAAAAAATAGCTGAGACTGCCGCCTTTATCGGTCGCTGGCGACTTTGAGGCGAACCGAGCCGTTGCCGTTTGCTTGAGGTATTGGGAAAGAATGTGATTCAATGACAGATGAAAATCTTCCACGATGCCATAGTTTCGAGAAGACACCGTGATGTCGATATCGACCATCTCCTTGAGTTTTCCTCCACCAAAACCGATGAAGCCGACTGTAATTGCGCCTCGTTCACGTGCAAATTTCATTGCGTGCAGAACATTCGGCGAATTCCCGGACGCCGTGACGCCGATCACGACGTCTCCCGGCTCAAGCAGGTTCTCCAGCTGCTCGGTGAAGACGACTTCATAGCTTGCGTCGTTGGCCCAGGCAGTGATTAAGCCGATGTTGTCAGCCAAACTGATGACGCGCAAGCGCGGCTGTCCCGGTAACAGGGTTCCCTTACCCAAATCGACCGCCATGTGCGACGACGTGGACGCACTGCCACCGTTGCCCAGGACGAAAATCTTGCGGCCCTTCTCTTGCGCTTCGAAAAGCAACCCTGCAACGCGCTCCAACTTTTCCAGCGAAAGTTCGCCGAAACATCCGTCTAATCCCCTCCGGTAAGACTGTACGAATTCGTGGAACATCTCTAGCTCCCGACGTAAATAATTTTGCTTCCCTCTGCTTCGTAGCAGAATGAAATCTCACGCAGCTCGCGCAAGCTATCGCGAACGGAGGACTGCTTCCTCGGCTCACAGAAGAGCAGGAGAAACCCGCTCATGCCGGCCCCCAGGATCTTTCCGCCAAGGGCACCTGCCTTTCTGGCCTTTTCATATCGCTCGTCGATCTCCGAGTTCGAAATGTTATTGGCCAATTGCTTTTTGCATTCCCAGCCCTCATGCAATAGTTCTCCGAGCGAGCGCACATCCCTGCCCTGGGTCAGTACATTCCAAAAGCAATCCACCAGGCCGCGCAGCTTGCGCAATGGTTCCATCTTCTGGTGCGTGTTATTGGACTGCTCCTTCAAGACCTGCGAAGCGTTCCGGCTCCCCCCGAGGTAGAACAGCATCAGATGCTGGAAAAAGGATCCGCGTGTCTCCGGCGTACAAATCACTGGATCAACGAACACGGTGCCATCCGGATTAAACAGATACCGCCGAAGTCCGCCATACGCCGCGGCGTACTGATCCTGTTTTCCAATCGGTTCCTTCAGGACATCGATCTCAAGCCGGCACGCCTGGCCCGCCAACTCAGCGGCTGTTTGAAACCGCCCCTGGAACGCATGCAGTGCGTGGAAAAGTCCCACGGTGAAGCTGCTCGAAGAGCCGAGACCCGTGCCCGAAGGAACATCGGCAACAGAGGTCACTTCCACTCCGGAATCTACCCCGGTTTCTCGCATGGTTTCC
>Ga0073928_10002458_pt1 | contig 31747 bp, 23 predicted proteins | sample PaiPotPPA55metaG_FD_76969 | JGI IMG/M metagenome (GOLD analysis project Ga0073928, IMG submission 76969) | Iron sulfur acid spring bacterial and archeal communities from Banff, Canada, to study Microbial Dark Matter (Phase II) - Paint Pots PPA... ...
AGCCCTAGCCGAGCCCACGTCATCGCCAGCCCCGAACCCGTTCGACTTGGCAGTTCGGGCCGAAAGCAACTACGAAAGCCAAAGGCTTTCCTTGGCTATTTTTGCGCCGGAAAGTAACTAGCGCGCCCGGATCTGCCGTGGGTGCCTCCGCGCCGGCGCAGCTATTTCTTGAAGAACTGATCCGCCACGTTGCGGGAAGTCTGCTTCTTCGCAATGTCCGCCTCAAGCCGGGCGATCTCCTCCTTCAAGAGGGCGATTCGTTCCTCCAGCTCCCTGACCGAGAGGAGCGTCAGATCCTGCCCGATCTCATGCACGATCTTCTTCTTGGGACGATCGTCTTCATCCACTGCCGGCATGTCTCAATCTCCGTCAGCTCGGCTCTACCCTAATATCCCGCCGCCAGCGCCCCATGGGTACGCGGATCCGCAGCCCCCGCGAAGCCTTGCGGCGTCACCAGGATCGAATTGGCCGACGTGCCGGGCGGGGCTGGGACCACGTGATGGCCTCGGGCTTCGAGCGCGTCGATCAGGTCGGGGGACAATCTGCGCTCGACCATGACCTCGTCCGGCAGCCATTGGTTATGCAGCCGCGGGGCTGCCACCGCCTCCGCAATCGGCAATCCGCGGTCGATCACGTTGCAGATCACTTGCAGCACCGTCGTGATGATGCGGCTGCCGCCCGGCGAGCCAGTGACAAGGAACGGCAGCCCCTGCTTGAGCAGGATGGTCGGCGACATCGATGAGAGGGGACGTTTGGCCGGTCCGGGCGCGTTGGCCTCGCCGCCGGTCAACCCGTACGCATTGGGTGTGTCAGGCTTGGCCGCGAAATCATCGAGCTCGTTGTTGAGCAGAACCCCGGTGCCGTCGGCGACCAGCCCGACGCCGTAGCTGAAATTGAGCGTGGTGGTATTGGCCACCGCATTACCGAAGCGATCGACCACGGAGAAATGGGTGGTGTTGTTGCCCTCGCGTGCGCGCTCCGTGATGGCGCGGATGTCCGCGGCCGGCCGTGCGTGTTCCGGGTCGATATGGCGGCGCAATTCCGCAGCGTAGCTCTTCGACAGCAATCGGCCGAGCGGCGCAGCGACTATCGCGGGATCGCCAAGAAAGGCAGCGCGGTCGGCATAGGCAAGCTTCATCGCTTCGATCGCAAGGTGCAAGCGCAACGCTTCATCCGCCGCCAGATGCTGATATCCTTCGAGGATGTTCAGCATTTCCAGCAGAACGACGCCCCCCGATGAGGACGGCGGCATGGCCACCACGTCGTAGCCGCGATAGCTGCCGCGCAGGGGCGCGCGCTCGATCGGCCGATAAGCTCTAAGATCCTCCACGGTCATCACCCCGCCCGCCTGGCGAACCGCGTCCGCAATCTTTTCCGCGACGGCCCCTTCGTAGAAGGCAGCCGGTCCGTCCCGCGCAATACTCGCCAACGTGTCGGCGAGGTCGCCTTGTACCAGCAGGTCGCCGCCACCCAGGAGGCGACCGTCATCGTGGAAGAATATGCGGGCGCTCGAAGCCCAGTGCCGGAGTCGTTGCTGGGAGAGCGGCAGCGAATCCGCGAGGTCGTCAGCGATGGGAAACCCAGCGCGCGCAAGCGCGATTGCCGGCGCGAGCAGCTCGGCAAGAGTAAATCGTCCCGAGCCGTAGCTCGCATGCGCCAGCGCGAGCCCTGCCACGGTGCCGGGTACCCCAACGGCGAGCGCAGAATCGCGCGATTTGGCGGGATCCGCTTCACCCTTGTCGTCCAGAAACGTCTCCCGCGTGATCGCCGCGGGCGCAGTCTCGCGATAGTCGATGGTGGTGTCGGCGCCCTGCGCGAGGTGGATGACCATGTACCCGCCGCCCCCGATATTGCCGGCGCGGGGATAGGTCACCGCGAGGGCGAAGCCGGTCGCCACAGCGGCATCCACCGCATTGCCGCCCCGCTCCAGTATCTCTGCGCCGATACGGGCGGCGCGCGCTTCCTGCGCCACGACCATGCCATGACGCGCGACCACTGCAGGGGGGGTAACGGTCGCAGGCGGTGCGCTCTCGACCAAGGCGCGAGCTTGCGGAAACGCCGCACCGAGCGAGCCGATACACAGGAGGAAAGCAAGCAAGCTCGTGCGAGCGAGCGCGCCGATACCCGGTATCCGCCTCACCGGCGCCCGCCTACTTGCTGCGATGCGGTTAATATGGCTTGCAAGGGGACCGTATCCTCTCGGAGGGAATTCATGCATTCACATTCCAACGCGCTGCGTCTTGCCCGCATCAGCATTCTCGTTACCGGTCTCGGCACTCTCCTCGCGGGGTGCGGGGTCAATAATATTCCAACGTATCAGGAAGATGCCAAGGCGAAGTGGTCACAGGTGCTCAATCAATACCAGCGCCGCGCCGACCTGATTCCCAATCTGGTGGAGACCGTGAAGGGGTATGCGGCGCAAGAGCGCCAGGTCCTGGAGGAGGTGACGAATGCGCGAGCGCGCGCGACCCAGGTCCAGGTGCAGATACCCCCTGACATCGTCACCAATCCCGAGGCGTTCAAGCGCTTTCAGGATGCGCAAGCGCAGCTCACCGGGGCGCTGGGACGGTTGCTTGCGGTATCGGAGCGATACCCCGATCTCAAATCGAATCAGAACTTCCTGTCGCTGCAGTCCCAGCTTGAGGGCACCGAGAATCGCATTGCCGTGGCGCGGCGCGACTACATCGAAGCGGTGCGCCAGTACAATACGGAGCTGCGCACGTTCCCCGGGGTGATCTGGGCTTCGACAATATATCGCAGCGACAAGCCGATGGAGACATTCACCGTGGCCGAGGACGTAACCAGGCCGCCGCAGGTGAAGTTCTAGAGCGCGAGAACATTGCTGCATTGCGCTCCGCGTGAGCAAAATCTGTCCCTGCAGTTCGGGACGCAAGTGCGACAAGCTACCGCGCCTGGCCGTGGTAGATGCTGTTGGGCCGCATGTCGGTCGCCGACGCAAGCCGATTGGTCATGTTGTAGAAAGCCGCGACGGAAGCGATGTCCCAGATGTCGCGGTCATTGAAGCCGGCGCGTCGCAGGCGTTCGCGATCCTCCTCCTCGATCTCCCAGGGCGTAGTCGTGAGCTTCACCGCGAAGTCGAGCATGGCGCGCCGGCGCTTGGACAGCCGCGCGGCGCGATAGTTCTGCACCATCATCTCGCCCAGTATGGGGTCACCCAGCTGGCGCACCGAGTTGCCGTGGGCGCTGATGCAATAGAAGCAGCGGTTCTGCGACGATACCGCCGTGGCGATCATCTCGATCTCGAGCTTGGAAAGATTGACCGCGTTCTGCACCAGCTCCTGCCGGTAATTTACGAAAGCCTGCAGCTTCGCATCGTCGAAGCTGAAGGCCTTGAGCACGTTCGGCACGAAACCGAGCTTTTCATCGCACTTCTTGAAATAAGCCTCCATTTCAGGCGAAAGCTTTCCCGCCGGCAGCGTAAGAGCCGTGATCTTCACGTCGTCCTCATGGGCAGGTCGCACGGAACCGGTTTTCCCGTTGACGGGTGCCGATCGTTTTAGCGCAGCCGGTTTCCTCTTGTGGGCGTATCTCGTTGCTGTGGCCACGGCCATGTCCTCCGGGTCTCTTCGCTATAGTGCCGCGCGAGCATATCGTGTTGCGATGCTTGACGGAAACCGGGGCAGCAGTGGGCACTCTTGGTGCAGTGGTGCTAGGCTGCCCTGTGCGGTCACTGCCTTGTGGTGCCGATGATGGATGCTCGCGACGCGGCTCGCCAAGCCGATAACCTCGCCACGGAGCTTTCCGGCGGGGATGAATTGCGCGCCGAGCAGGCGCTGATCGCGGCAGCCGAGCGGCTCCTGCGCGGCGAGAAGCCCGATATCCCGGGAGGGTTCGTGGCCGCCTTGTTCGCGCACGCGGTTCCGGAAGATCTCATGCAGTTCGACCCGCGCCAGATCGCCGCGTTCGCGGCAGACGCCTGGTCGTTGCTCGCGCGACGGCAACCCGGCGCCCCGCTCGTCCGGTTCGAGACGACTCCCGCCATGGCGGCGCATCCACGCAGCAGCTCGATCCTCGAGATCGTAAATGACGACATGCCCTTCCTTCTCGACTCGGTGCTTGGCGAGCTCGCCGAGCGCGGCATCACCATACGATTTGTGGTGCATCCCATCTTCAGCGTAGAGCGCGACGCCGCTGGACGACTGGTGGCCTTCAAGGGAAGGGAGCCGGCGCCAAGCACGCTGCGCGAGAGCTTCATTCATATCCACACCGAGCTCATCGAAGAGCCGCGGCGCACTGAGATCGCTGCAGCCCTCGAGGGTGTGCTCGCGGACGTGCGCGTATGCGTCCAGGATTGGCGCGCCATGATGGCGCGCGTCGCCGATGTGATGGCGGATCTCAAGCTCGCTCCGCCACCGCTCCCCGGCGAGGAGGTCGCCGAGGCGATCGCCTTCCTGGAATGGCTCATCGCCGATAATTTCACGTTTCTCGGCATTCGTAATTACCGGTTCAGCGCAGGGGGCGACGTGCTGGAGCCCATATTCGAGACCGGGCTCGGGCTTCTGCGCTCGCGCGACACCACAGTGGTGCGGGTCTGGAACCAGCCCTTGGTCGTCGTGCCGCAAGCGCGAGACTTGCTGGCGGCGCCCACGCTCCTGATCGTGAGCAAGTCATCGGTGCGTTCGCGGGTGCATCGGCGCACCCATATGGATTATGTCGGGGTGAAGCGCTTCGACGCGGACGGCCGGCTCGCCGGCGAGTTCCGCATTGTCGGCCTGTTCACGTCGACGGCCTATCACCATTCCACGCGCTCCATCCCTTATCTGCGGCGCAAGGTCGATGCGGTGCTCACGCGGGCGGGGTTCGCGCCCGCGAGCCATTCCGGCAAGGCGCTGGTCAACGTGCTGGAGGACTATCCGCGCGACGAGCTCTTTCAGATCGACGAGAACACGCTGCTGAAATTTGCGCTCGCCGTTTTGCAGCTTGATGAGCGCCCGCGCGTGCGCGTGCTGCCGCGTCGCGACCTGTTCAACCGTTTCGAGTCGATTTTGGTCTACGTTCCGCGTGACCGGTACGACGGAAACGTGCGCCGCCGCATCGGCGACTATTTCGCGCAGGCCTTCAAGGGTCGCATGACGGCGTTCTACCCGTTCTTCCCCGAGGGGCCGCTCGTGCGCGTCCATTTCATCGTCGCGCTCTCCGAGGGCGCGCCGCCTTCGCCCGATCGCGCAGAGCTCGAGCGCGAGGTCGAGGCGATCGTGCGCACCTGGATCGATGCGCTCGGAGATGAGCTTGCGCAGGCCTATGACCCCGCCAAGGCGCGCGCTTTGCTGCAGCGCTACGGCGATGCGTTCTCCCAAGGCTATCGCGAAGCTTACTCGCCGATTGATGCCGTCGCGGACATCCGCCGCATCGAGGGGCTGTCGCCCGACCGGCCGATTGCTTGCGGTTTCGATCGCCGCGCGGGCGATCCTGCCAGTGTCGCGGCCCTGAAGACATGGAGCCTTGCGCGACCGATAGCGCTCTCGGAGCGCGTACCGGTGCTAGAGCACATGGGCTTCAAGGTCGTGGACGAGCGCACGTACCTGATCGCGCGCAAGCCCCCTGGCACCACCGATGTCTGGTTCCACGACATGCTGCTCGAACGGGCGGATGGCCGCCCGCTGGATCTTGATGCCAGCAAACGCGCGCTCGAGGCGGCGTTCCTGGTGGTAATGGCCGGTACCGCCGAGAACGACGGCTACAATGCGCTGGTGCTGACGGCTGGCCTGATGTGGCGGGAGGTTGCGCTGATCCGCTGCATCTCACGCTTCTTGCGGCAGATCCGGGTGCCGTACTCCCAGGACTACATGTGGGCGACCTTGGTGAAGCATGGCGAGATCAGCGCTGCCATCGCGCGGCTGTTCGCGGCGCGGTTCGATCCACGCCTGTCGATCTCGCAAGAGGAGCGTAGCGCGCGCGAGGCCGAGATCTCAGGCGGGATCGAGGGTGCGTTGCGGAATGTCGAGAGCCTCGACGAGGATCGAATCATCCGCCATTTCGTCCACGCGGTGCAGTCTGCGGTCCGTACCAACTTTTATCAGATCGACCAGGCAGGCCGGCCAAAGCAGCTGATTGCGATCAAGCTCGCGAGCAGGACGCTTGCTGCCGCGCCAGCCCCCAAGCCGCTCTATGAAGTCTTTGTCTACTCGCCGCGGGTGGAGGGCGTGCATCTGCGCTTCGGGAAGGTGGCGCGGGGCGGCATTCGCTGGTCCGACCGGCCGCAGGACTTCCGAACCGAGGTGCTCGGGCTAGTGAAGGCGCAACAGGTCAAGAACGCGGTCATCGTTCCCGTCGGCGCCAAGGGCGGCTTCGTCCCGAAATTCCTCAACCGCATGATTGCGGCGGGGGCCACGCGGGAGATGGTCCAGGCCGAGGGCACTGCTGCTTACGAGCTTTTCGTTTCGACCTTGCTTGACATTACCGACAACCTCGATGGCGCGCGCGTGATCCTGCCGGATAACGTGGTGCGCCATGATGACGACGATCCCTATCTCGTCGTGGCCGCGGACAAGGGCACCGCAACGTTCTCGGACCTGGCCAACACCATCGCGCAGAATCACGGCTTCTGGCTCGACGATGCTTTCGCTTCCGGGGGCTCCGCCGGCTACGACCACAAGAAAATGGGCATTACTGCGCGCGGCGCCTGGGAATCGGTCAAGCGCCATTTCCGCGAGATGAACGTCGACATTGCCCGCACTCCGTTCACGGTGGTGGGGGTGGGCGACATGTCTGGCGACGTGTTCGGCAACGGCATGTTGCGGGAAAGAACGATCGAGCTCCTCGCCGCTTTCGATCATCGCGATATCTTCATCGATCCTGCTCCCGACCCGGAAAAAAGCTTCGCGGAGCGCCAGCGACTGTACGAGCTGCCGCGCGCGAGCTGGCAGGATTACGATCGCGCGCTCCTCTCCAAAGGAGGCGGTGTGTTCTCGCGCGCGCTCAAGGAGATCGCGTTGTCGGCCGAGGCACAGGCGCTACTCGGGCTGGCTGGGGCCAAGGCCACCCCGCAAGAGATCATGCATGCCATCCTGCGGGCGCCTGTCGATCTCCTCTTCTTTGGCGGAATCGGAACTTACGTGCGAGCCTCGGCCGAGACCGACGCTGCCGTCGGCGATCGCGCGAATGATGCCGTCCGCGTGACCGGCAAGGCGTTGCGTGCCAAGGTTGTGGGAGAAGGGGCGAATCTCGGCATGACCCAGTGCGGGCGCATCGAGGCGGCGCAGCGCGGCATTCGCCTCAACACCGACGCGATCGACAATTCCGCCGGCGTGAACACCTCCGACCTGGAGGTCAATCTCAAGATTGCGCTCGCCGCCCCGCTGCGTGACGGCAGACTTTCGCGCGCGGCGCGCAATCGTCTGCTGATGGATATCAGCGAGGACGTGGCGGATCTGGTGCTGCGCAACAATTATCTGCAGACGCTTGCGATCTCGCTGGCAGAGCGGCGCGGGCTCGAGGATCTGGGTTTCGAGCAGCGGTTGATGCAGACCCTGGAAACGGCGGGAGAGCTCGACCGCGCGCTCGAGTTTCTGCCTGACGACATGGAGATTGCGGAACGGCGGCGGCACTCCCAGGCATTGACGCGTCCCGAGCTCTCGGTCCTGCTCGCCTACGCCAAGCTTTCGCTCAATCACCAGCTCCTGCACTCGAACGTGCCCGACGATCCCTATCTTGGCCGCGAGCTCGGGCGCTACTTCCCGAATGCGGTAGCGCAGGCTTTTCCTGACGCGCTCGAGCACCATCGGCTTCGTCGCGAGATTATCGTTACGCAGCTCGCCAATTCCCTGATCAACCGCGGCGGCCCGTCACTTGTGGTGCGCATCGCGGACCAGACCGGTGCGGGAGCGGCGCAGATCGCGGCCGCGTTTGCGGCCGTGCGCGACAGCTACGGCATGAGCGCGCTCAACAATGCCATCGACGCCCTCGATAATCGGATTTCCGGCAGTCTGCAGCTCGATCTCTATGCTGCCGTGCAAAACCTGTTGCTCGACCGCCTGGTCTGGTTCCTGCGCAACGTGGACTTCAGGCAGGGGTTGGCGGCCATCGTCGCGCATTACCGCGCCGGCATCGCGGCGGTCGAGGCGGCGCTTGGCAGGGCGCTTCCTGCTGCCGCCGCGGCACGCTGCGAGGCGCGCACGGCCGAGCTACGAGACCAGGGCGTGCCGGACGATCTGGCTCGCCGCATTGCCAGCCTTCCCGCGCTCTCCGCGGCGGACGACATCGTGGTGGTTGCAGACCGCACCGGTCGTGACATCGGCGAGCTGGCCGCGGTCTATTTCGCCGCCGAGGCGTTCTTCCGTCTCGATCAGATCACGGCCGCGGCGCGCGGCATCGTCGTCTCGGACTATTTCGATCGGCTTGCGCTGGACCGCGCCCTCGATTCCATCGGGCAAGCGCAGCAGAGGCTCACCGCGGCGATGGCCGGCAACGGCGCCATGGGCGCGGGGGCGGTGGAGGCGTGGGCCTCCCCGCGCCGGCACGAGGTCGAGCGCGTGCGCATGTCTGTCAACGAGATCGCCAATTCCGGCCTCACCCTCGCGAAGCTCACGGTCGCGGCCAGCCTGCTGGGTGACCTGGTTCGCGCGCCGTAGCAATGGCGGTCGCGGTTGCGTCAGGAGGGGTACTCTTTCGGGAAAACCAGCATCTTTTGGGAGGTGCGGGCACCTGGCACAGGCCGCGCCGATCGCTATAGAGTCGTCACAATGCCGATTAGGATCGGCGGCAGAAGCGGGGACAGCGGCGAGAGTAGCATGATGCCGCGCAGGGGTCGGTTAATAGCTGCGGTCTGCCTGCTGGCAGTGGCGGGCGTATTGTGCACGTCTGCAACGTCGCCCGCCGCAGCGAGACACCGCTCCGCCGCCATCGCGAAAAAGGCATCGGTTGGGGCGAAGCACGCGGCAAGGCACCGATCGGGCAGGCACTCCCGCGGGGGCAAGCACAAGGGCGACGTAGCAAAGCTCGAGGCGGTCAGCCCGGAACCCCGAACCCCCACCGACAAGACCGATTGCATCAGCGTATCGCAGGCCTATTACGAGCGGGCGCAAAGCTTGGGCGTGCGCAACAGGCACGGCATTCCGAAAGATTTCGAGCGCGTCGTCTCGAATCTCGATCAATTCTGCGGCGAGGAGGAGTTCGACAAGGCCCGCATCAGTATCGACTGGATGGACACTTGCCTCAAGAATTTCGATAAGGATTCCGAAGGCTCCTGCTCCAGAAGCAAGAGCTATTTCTGCGCCATCGACGCGGCATCGGACGCGTGCCGAACGAGTACGGATGCCGAAGCGTCAGGCCGAGCCTCGCACGATTGAGGATCCATCCTGCCTAATGCCTGAAATGCCGCGTCCCCGTGAATACCATGGCGATGCCGTGATCGTTCGCAGCCTTGATCACTTCGTCGTCGCGTACGGAGCCGCCGGGCTGGATAACAGCGGTCGCGCCAGCTTCGATGGCAACCAGGAGCCCATCGGCAAAGGGAAAGAACGCGTCGGACGCGACCACCGAGCCCTTGGTCAGCGGCATCTTTGAACCGGCTTCCCTTGCCGCGTCCTCGGCCTTGCGCGCGGCGATACGCGCGGAATCGACGCGGCTCATCTGCCCCGCCCCGATCCCGACCGTCGCGCAATCCCTGGCATAGACGATGGTGTTTGATTTCACGTGCTTGGCGACGCGGAATGCAAACGCGAGGTCACGGCGCTCGGCATTGGTCGGGGCTCGCGCAGTGACGACTTTGAGCTCCATATCGTCCACCACGGCGTTGTCGCGCGACTGCGTGAGCAAGCCGCCGGCCACGGTCTTCATCGTGAGTCCGGCGGCGCGTGGGTCGGGCAGACCGTCAGCCAGCAACAGGCGCAGATTTTTCTTCGCGCCCACGATCGCAATGGCTTCATCGCTCGCATCGGGCGCGATGATCACCTCGGTAAAGATCTCCGTGATCGCGCGTGCGGCGTCCGCGTCCAGCGTGCGATTCACCGCGACGATCCCGCCGAAGGCGGAGACGGGATCGCAGGCGAGCGCCTTGCGATAGGCCTCGACCAGACCGGTTCCCTCGGCTACGCCGCAGGGATTGGCGTGCTTGACGATGACGCAGGCTGCTGTCCGCCCGGCATCAAACTCCGCCACGCATTCGTACGCGGCATCGGTGTCATTGATGTTGTTGTAGGAGAGTTGCTTGCCCTGTAGTTGCCGCGCGCTCGCAACCCCGGGGCGGACCTCTAAAGTGCGATAAAACGCCGCCGACTGGTGCGGATTCTCGCCGTAACGCAGAGGCTCGATGAGGCTGCCGCCGATGGCGCGGTAAGCGGGCGCCGCATCGCCGACTTGCTGCGCGAACCACCCGGAGATGGCGGCGTCGTAGACGGCGGTGCGGGCATAGGCCTTGGCGGCGAGCTTCCGGCGCAGCGCCAGCGTCGTCATGCCGTTGTGCTGATCGAGTTGTTCCATCATCGCGGCGTAATCGGCGGGATCGACCAGTACTGCGACATGCGCATGGTTCTTGGCCGCGGCGCGGATCATGGCGGGGCCGCCGATGTCGATGTTCTCGATACAGGTGTTGAAATCCGCGCCTTGGGCGACGGTCGCCTCGAACGGATATAGGTTCACGACCAGGAGATCGATCGGGCGGATGCCGTGCGCGGCCATGGCGGCGGCGTGATCGTTGCGATCACGTACGGCGAGAAGACCGCCGTGCACGCCGGGATGCAGGGTCTTCACCCGACCGTCCATCATTTCAGGAAAGCCGGTGAGATCGGCTACGTCGAGCGCCGGGAGCCCACCCTCGGCGAGCGCCTTGCGCGTGCCGCCCGTTGAGACCAGCTCGACGCCATGGCGCGCGAGCGCGCGGGCGAACTCGATCAGTCCCGTCTTGTCGGACACGGAAATGAGAGCGCGGGAGATGCGCACCTGATCGGGGATTGTCATAAGGGCAACTGCGGCTCGGCACCTCGATCGCGCCGTGCCGGTGCCGGCGCACTTTCAGCGGAGGTCTGAGCGAAGCTCCATTGCACCCGCATCACTTTGCGCGCGTGGCCCAAGATCACGATCTGCAGCGTGCGGCGGGGGCCATCGGGACCGGCGAGGTAAACGCTCTCCTCAAGGTCAACCCGGTCCTCCAACGCGGTGAAACTCCAAACCTCCTTGTTAGGCATGACCAGCATCACGCTGTGTCCATCGGCGAGCCGGGTCGCCTTGATCGCGGGATGCAGATGGAAGCGCAATGCAAACAAGTCTTTGTCGCCCGCCACGAGCTCGCCTTTGGCCGGCGTGAAGACGTCCTCGCCCTCGAGCGTCTGACCGTCGGCCGAGAGGGTCAAGGTGCGGTGATGCACGACGTTGAACAGATCGGCATAGCCATCGTGGGATGTGACCAGCGCGATGCCCTCGGTCCTCTCCTCGCGCGCGACCGCAACATGGCGCGGTCCCCCGATCATTGGGGTGCCGTCGAGCAGTCGTTTAACGGGCCGGGCCGGCACGAAGCCGCAAGATGACGTGTCGTTGAACGTGACCGTGGAATGAGCAGCAGTGGCACGCGCCACCTGGCGCCAACTGTCGCGGTTGGTGAGGGGGACGCCGCAGTTGACCACCAAGCGGGTTTGCCTGATGGAGAGCTCGAATGAAAGACAGCCCGCGTGCGCTTCCTGGCTCACCGCGAATAGGGGCGGGCGTCCTGTATCCATGACGATAAGGGTCCCCGCGCTCTCCAGCCGCTGGTACCCCGAATGCGGTGCATTGCCGAGCGGGGCGCCGCGCGCGTCGTCATAAGCAAGGATGGTCGTTACCAGGTCGGCCGGGGTCGGCCCCATGCCGTTGAACAGGGCAAAGTTGCCGTCGCCATGGCGGAAGAAACGCAGCATCGGCATCATGCGGTCAATGGCGTTGAGCAGCGCCGGCGGCGGTGAGAGGTTGCGAGCACTAAATGCGGTGCGCAGCGGCAACAGATCGATCAGAGTGGGAATCAACGCGCCTGGGTTGCGGCTGATGTGCCCTCCGTCAGGGAGGATCTGTCGGCCCAGTTCCTCGGTGAGCCGGCGTGCGGCCGTTCGCATGTATCGCTGCTGTCCTGCCACGCACAAGGCGGCATAGGTCAGAGCCATCACGGCCTGAAGGCGGGGGACGCCGTCGCGTGCCTCGCCCAGCGTATAGCTCAAATGCCGGATCTGGCGCGCGAGGCTGCGCATGAACCGGCGGTAGAAAGCGGGGTCCGAGTCGTCGAGCATCAACGGTGCTTGACTGATCCAGGAGATGATGCGCCGTGCCACGACCTCAGGACGCCAGGCGATCGCATTGCGTGCGCCGCTCATGGTGATCCACTCGTCCACCAGGGCGCGGGAGTTCGCGCGCGCTATCGCGGACTCTGCGGCGCGCAGATGCCGCAGCCACCCGAAGCCGAACAGGGCAGCCGCCCAATCGTCCGACGGCGGCATCATCTCGAAGGGCGAACGCGACTCGCAAACGACCACCTTGCCGGCAAAAACAAAGCGCCCGGAATAGATCTCGCTGGCGCGGGTGGCATCGGTGGTGCGCAGATCCTGGGGCGCGATCACCAGCCGATCGGGCTTGCCAAAGGACGCGAGCCAGCTGACGATCGGATTGGTGGTGAGACGGCCAATAAGGCTGCCAAAGAGCCTGCGCGCCAGGATGACGGACAACCCGGCTCGTTCCGCGACTGAGGTGCGCGACATTCGAGGCTTGGCTCCCCCTCATTGCGGGCGCACCACCATAGCGAAGGTCGGATTTCCGTCCAACCGCCTGCGCTTACCTCCCCCGGTTTTGAGCCTTGAGATTTGTAGAGACGGATTAGGTTGGAGACCCGCCACTTAAATCACAACCGCTCAAGTCGGGCAGCATAGAAGCCGTCCAGCCCAGACATAGCCAAATCGGGGTTGGGGAGATGGCAGGGCAGCGTGCGCAGATCGCCCTCTGCTGTCAGCCACTCGGCCAGTATGTCGCCTTCTCCCGGGATTATCGGCCGGCGGCGGATTCGCGGCTCCTGCCGCAGAAGATCGCTGACAATGCCAATCCCTTCCTCCGGCTCGAGCGAGCAGACGCAGTAGATCAGTGTACCCCTCGGTTTTACGAGCTCCGCGGCCTTCGCGATCAGGCGTCGCTGCACCGCCGCCAAGGCGGGGATGTCCGCTTCCCGCTTGATCCAGGGTACATCGGGATGACGCCGGATAGTTCCGGTTGCAGAGCACGGAGCGTCGAGGAGCACGGCGTCGAACAAGCCGGCGCCCCATTCCAGTACGTCGGCAATGACAAGCTCGGCGGTGAGCCCGACGCGCACAAGGTTTTCTCGGAGCCGCTCGAGCCGGTGCGCCGAGCGGTCCACCGCAACAACATGCGCCCCCGCAGCCGCAAGTTGCATTGTCTTGCCCCCCGGAGCAGCGCAGAGATCTGCGACAGTGCGCCCTCTAAGGTCGCCCATGAGGCGCGCCGGCAATGCGGCTGCTGCGTCCTGTACCCACCACGCGCCCTCGGCATAGCCAGGCAATTGCGTGGTCGGTCCATGCGCGACCGCGCGCACCGAGCCGGTAGGCAGCACACGGCCGCCGAGCTTCTCTGCCCAGTGCCGAGCCTCCTCCTTTACGGTGAGATCGAGGGTGGGTTCCTGGGCATGCGCCGTCGCAATCCGCCGGGCGATCTCCGTGCCGTAATTGCGCAGCCAACGGTCCATAAGCCAGCCCGGGGTGTCCAGGGCCGCTAAATCGGTCGAGGCGAGGTAGTGGGTGCCCTCACGGACGACCCGCCGCAGGACCGCGTTGACGAGTCCGGCATAGCGCGCGGCGCGCCGGTCGGCTCGCGCCAGCCGTACCGAAAGGTCCACCGCAGCGTGGTCCGGCACGTCGAGCCACAGAATTTGCGCAATCCCAACAAGGAGAGACGGCTCTACAAACGGCGCTTCACTGGGGAGTCCACGGTCGAGCAAACGGCCGAGCAGGTGCCTGGCGGTTCCCAACCGGCGAAGCACCGTGGCTGCAAGGGCGCGCACCAGCGCACGGTCCCGCTCGGGCAACCTGCAAAAATCTGGTCGTGTCGAGGCGTGCTGGAGCTGCTCGTCCAACGGACGGCGCCGCCGAATCACGTTCTCCACGATGTCCGCCGCGATCTTGCGGGCGGCGAACCCAGGCGCATCGACGGACTCAGTCGCCCCCGAGGTGCGCCCCTCCTTCGCCGCGCTTGGGGTCATCCGCCCGGGAATCAGCCCCATGGACCGCGCATGCCGGTCTGTCCCCAAGGGCTCCCTGGACGCGGTGGATAGGAAGGCACGGAGGAGCGCCGGCCAAAACTTTCATCGCGTGAGAAATCCTGTCCAAAGCGGCCCTCGCCCATTTCCTGGGCCAGCCGCTGGAGCGCGGCGATGCGGTTCTCGGTCGAAGGATGAGTGGAGAACAGGTTGTCCATGCCCCGGCCGGTGAGGGGATTGACGATGAAGAGATGCGCGGTGGCGGGCGCGCGCTCGGCGGTATCGTTTTCGATTGTCTCCGCCGCACGGGTGATCTTGGCAAGGGCCGAGGCGAGGGCCAGGGGGTGCCCACTCATTCGGGCGCCCATTTTATCGGCGGCATATTCTCGCGTCCGGCTGATTGCCATCTGCACCAGCATGGCGGCAAGAGGGGCGAGAATGACCATGAGCAACGTGCCGACGATGCCGAATCCATTATTGTTGTTGCGCGAGCCCCCGAAGAACAGGCCGAATTGCGCCAGCATCGAGATGGCGCCCGCAATTGTGGCGGTGATGGTCATCGTCAGCGTGTCGTGATTTCTGACATGGGCCAGCTCGTGCGCCAGCACGCCCGCAATCTCTTCCCGACTGAGCATGTTCAGCAGGCCGGTGCTTACCGCGACCGCGGCGTGCGCAGGATTGCGTCCGGTGGCGAAGGCATTGGGCTGCGGATTGTTCATGACATGCACTCGCGGCATCGGCAGCCCGGCGCGCTGGGAAAGATCACGCACGATGGCTATCAACTCGGGGGCCGAGCGCTCGTCTACCTCTTGTGCGCCATGGAGCGAAAGAACGATCCTGTCCGCATTCCAATAGGTGAAGAGATTCATCCCTGCCGCGACAAGGAGCGCCATAACGGCACCGCTCTCGCCCCCGATCGCAAAGCCCACTGCCATGAAGAGCGCGGTGAGCCCCGCGAGCAGAATGGCCGTACGTAGGTAGTTCATCGCTTGGTCCCAACTCGCACCGCAGGCGCACGTGCACGTCATCCGGGGCCGCTTCTAGACCCGCACCTGTACGCAGCGCTCCGTTTATGTTGGGTGGCCGCGGCGAGTCCGCCAGTCAAACGAGGTGCCTGCGGCAGTCAGTTAGATCCCGGATCCGGCTCCACGTGCCGAAGCGGATTTGCTCGTCCGGGACGCGCTAGTTCCATTGCGCGGGGCGGGTCGAGCGCTACTGCGTCACGACGACGGGGGTGCCGAAGCCGACGCGGCTGTAGAGGTCAAGGACGTCCGCGTTGTACATGCGGATGCAGCCATAGGAGACGAAGCCCCCGATCGAGCCGGGATTGTTGGTTCCGTGAATCGCGTATTCGCCAACGCTGAGCGTAAGCGCGGCCGCCCCCATGGGGTTGTTCCCGGCGCCGCCACGGATCACGTTCGGCAGACTGGGCTTGTCGCGCTTGACCTCCGCGGGCGGTGTCCACGCCGGACGCAAATACTTGCCATTGATCATCGCAGTTCCCGACCACTGCTTGCCGGCGCGACCGACACCGACGGGATAGCGCACCGCCCGGCCGTTGCCGAGAACATAGTAAAGCGAGCGCTGTGCCGTTCTCACCACCACCGTGCCCGGCGCATAGGGGCCGGAGAATCCAACGATTTCGCGAGCTTGCGCCGGCTGCGACAGCGCAGCAGTCGCTGCCAGCACGAGCACAGCCGAGCTGGCTGTGAGCCAACGTGAGAATTGCATGGTTGAGGTGCCCCGTTGCCCCTGAAGTTTTTTGTGACCCATGGACTCCCGATCATCCGCGCAGGATTCCCCGATCGGGGCGCCAGATCAAGAAACATCATAAACAGATTAACGCGCCGTCTTTAACCAAAACCGCGAATGCGCAGTGCCGGACCGGCGGAATTTGGGCAACTGTGCCGCGCCAGCCACACAGCGCCGCGGGGATAACCTCTCCTGCCCGTGGGAGCGGGTTCGCAACTTGCCCCTTAAGGTGGAGAAGCGGCCCTGTCAGGCCGACCGACGATTCTGGCGATTGTTCACGAGATCGTCGACTACGGTCGGGTCCGCAAGCGTCGATATGTCGCCGAGGCTCCGGTACTCGTCCTCCGCGATCTTGCGCAGGATGCGCCGCATGATCTTGCCGGATCGCGTCTTCGGCAGGCTGGGAGCGAACTGAATGATGTCGGGAGACGCAATGGGCCCGATCTCCTTGCGCACCCAGGCGACGAGCTCCTTGCGCAGCTCTTCGCTGGGCTGCTCGCCCGCCATCAAGGTGACATAGGCGTAGATGCCCTGGCCCTTGATGTCATGGGGATAGCCCACAACGGCGGCTTCCGAGCATTTTGGATGGGCGACGAGCGCACTCTCGACTTCGGCGGTGCCAAGTCGGTGGCCTGCGACGTTGATCACGTCGTCGACGCGCCCGGTAATCCAGTAGTAGCCGTCCTCGTCGCGGCGGCAGCCGTCGCCGGTGAAATACTTGCCCGGATAAGCCTTGAAATAAGTATCAACAAAACGCTGGTGATCGCCGAATACCGTGCGCATCATTCCCGGCCAGGAGTCGACGATGCACAGGTTGCCCGTAGCTGGGCCTTCCATCACCTTGCCCTCGGCATCCACGATCTGCGGCTGGACGCCGAAGAAGGGGAGCGTCGCGGATCCGGGCTTGAGCGGGATCGCGCCAGGGAGGGCCGTGATCAAAATGCCGCCGGTCTCGGTCTGCCACCAGGTGTCGACAATGGGAGAACGGCTCTCGCCAACCACGCGGTAGTACCACTCCCAGGCCTCCGGGTTTATCGGCTCGCCCACAGTCCCAAGAAGCCGCAACGACTGGCGCGAGGTCTTCTTCACCGGCTGGTCCCCTGCCTGCATCAGCGCGCGGATGGCGGTCGGCGCAGTGTAGATGATGTTGACCTTGTGCTTGTCGCAGACCTCCCAAAAGCGCGACATGGAGGGATAGTTCGGCACGCCCTCGAACATCAGCGTGGTCGCGCCGTTCGCGAGCGGTCCATAGACGATGTAGCTGTGGCCGGTGACCCAGCCGACGTCGGCGGTGCACCAATAGATATCGCCTTCGTGATAATCGAAGACATATTGGTGCGTGATGGAAGTGTAGACGAGGTAGCCCCCGGTCGTGTGCAGGACGCCCTTCGGCTTTCCTGTCGACCCTGACGTGTAGAGGATGAACAGCGAGTCCTCCGCGTGCATGTGCTCGCACGGGCATTCCGCCGTCACCACCTCGGCGGCCTCGTGGTACCAGACGTCGCGCCCGGGCTCCATGTTCACGGCCGCGCCGGTGTGGCGCACCACGATCACGTGATCCACCCCGCCGGCCTTAGCGACCGCGGCGTCGGCGTTGGCCTTGAGCGGCACTCTGCGTCCGCCGCGCACCCCCTCGTCGGCGGTGATCACGACGCTCGATTTGCAGTCCTCGATACGGCCGGAAAGCGATTCGGGCGAGAACCCCCCGAACACGACCGAATGAATCGCCCCAATCCGGGCACATGCGAGGATGGCGTAGATCGCCTCCGGTATCATGGGCAGATAGATCGTCACCCGGTCACCCTTCTTGACCTCGCGGTTGCGCAGGATGTTGGCAAATCTGCAGACCTCCTCGTGCAGCTGCTGGTAGGTGATGTGCTTCGATTGGGCGGGATCGTCGCCCTCCCAGATGATCGCCGTCTGGTGCGCGCGTTTAGGAAGGTGGCGGTCTATGCAATTGTAGGCCGCATTGAGGACGCCGTCCTCGAACCATTTGATCCAAACCTCGCCCGGGCCGAACGAGCCGTTCTTGATCTTGGTCGGGGCTTTGTACCAGTCGAGGCGCTTGGCCTGCTCGGCCCAAAATCCGTTCGGGTCACGGATGGAGCGGGCATACATCTCCTCGTACCTCGCTGCGTCGATGTAGGCGCGCTGTTTCCATTCCGGTGGGACATCGTAGATTTTTTCGGACACTTTGGCTTCAGACATTAGCTGCCTCCAGGCGGCGCGGGCCTGCTCTCACGGAGCCGCGCGCTATCCGTTTCTCAACCCTATTATGCGATGCAGGTCGTGCAAGCGACAAGCCTCGCATGCTGCGATCTTTAGTTGCTGGCCGTAATCGCGCACGGTTCACCAAACTAGATGCAGAGACGCCGCTGATGCGGCTACTGCTTCAAGCCGCCCATCGCGCAGACGATGCCCCATTCCTTGTCCGTCACTGGCTGCACGGAAAGCCGAGAATACTTGACCAGCGCCATCTCCTTCAGGCGTGGCTCTGCTTTGATGGCCGCGAGGGTTATCGGTTTCGGCAGCGGCTGCACGCTCCTGACGTCGACGGCAACGAAAATGCCCTTCGGATCGGTCGGGTCGGAATAAGCTTCTCGGATTACCTCGACAATTCCTACCACCTGCTTCTCGCCGCCAGTATGGTAGAAAAACGCGTGCTCGCCGGTCTTCATCGACTTGAGATTTCTTCGGGCGATGAAATTGCGCACCCCCGTCCACGGCTCCCCCTTGGCGCCCCGCGCCACCTGGTCATCCCATGAGAATTCCTCGGGTTCGGTTTTCAGCAGCCAATGTGCCATCACTTGCTCTCTCCACAACACGATCAGAGTCGCTACCCCTCGGCGCGGAAGGGTCGCGTCAACAGGCTTTCAATCGCCTCATCCACGGTTGTCCGGCCGCCTATAATGGCGTCAACCGAACGCGCGATCGGCATATCAATTCCACGTTCCTCCGCCATCTGGACCAATACGCCGGCGGTGAAAAGGCCTTCGACGAGCTTCCCGCCGATGCTCGCAGCGTCTGGGCGCTGCCCCTTACCCAACGCAATTCCAAAGGAGTAATTCCGGGACCGGGGGCTCGAGCATGTCAGTATCACATCGCCCAGACCAGACAGGCCGGTAAGCGTGTCCGGCCGAGCGCCGTAAGCCTTGCCGAACCGGAACAGCTCGGCAAAGCCGCGGGTAACCAGTGCTGCCGCAGCGCTGGCGCCCAGCGCCCGACCCGCAACGACGCCCGCGGCGATCGCAAGTACGTTCTTTGCCGCCCCGCCGATCTCCACCCCGCGCACATCGGTCGAATGGTAGGGCCGGAACGTGGCTGACCCCAGCGCGGAGGCGAGTGCCGATGCACGTTCATCGTCGCGCGTTGCGAAAGTCACGGCAGTTGGAAGACCGCGTGCCACGTCACGGGCAAAGCTCGGACCAGAGAGGATCGCGGGAATGGCGGCGGGCACCGCTTCCGCAAGCACCGCGGTCATGAATTTCCGGGTCCCGCGCTCAATCCCTTTCGCACAAGCGATGACCGTTGCGCCTTGTTTCAGCGCCGGCGCAATGCTGAGCGCTACGTCTCGCATGTCCTGCGCGGGCACCGCCATCAGAATCGGATCATACGACGATAGTCCTGCGTCCACGGCGGCGATCGCGATACTCTCCTCCAGAGGTATTCCCGGCAGCCGCGCGCTTTTGCGCTCGTCGCGCAGACGATCTCCGCTGCGGCGATCACGTGCGCACAACAGAACCGTGCGGCCGGCCCGCGCCAATACATTCGCGAGCGCGATTCCCCACGCTCCTGCTCCTATCACCGCAATGCGGTCAAACGTCATAGCCCCGTCAGGACGTTGTTAGAAGCGGCGAGGTTGGGAGTGACTTGTGGATCACTCAACGCCACTCTTCTGGAACGAGTTTGGTGCATCTGACGGGCGCTTGCGGTCAGGTCCCACGTCATCCAACGACCAGCGTGCGCGCGGCGCGGCCCCAAGTGTATCGGTAAGCCCCAGGGCCAGGCGTTCTGCTCCGGCCCAGGCGATCATAGCTGCGTTATCCGTGCACAACTCGCTTGGCGGAATGACAAGCGCCGTGCCGGCCTCGAACGCAATGCGGTGGAGGATCTTGCGGATCGCTTCATTGGCCGCAACTCCGCCAGCAGCGACCAAGGCGCTCGGCTTGCCGTAGCGGTCGCGGAATAACTTGAGGCCGCTGCGAAGCCGATCTGCGACTATGTCCATTATGCTCTGTTGGAATGAGGCGCAGAGGTCGCGAACATCCTCGTCAGTAAGGGGTGCGATCCGTTCTGCCTCGAGTCGGAGCGCCGTTTTCAATCCCGATAAGGAGAAATCGGCATGCCCGCGCCCTACCATGGGGCGCGGCAGGATGAAGCGCTCTGAGTTCCCGCCGAGGGCCTCTTTTTCAACGCGTGGACCGCCGGGATAACCGAGCCCGAGGAGCTTCGCAGTTTTGTCGAACGCCTCGCCGATGGCATCATCAAGCGTTGTTCCAAGTCGGACATAGTCGCCCACCCCCAGCACCGCGACAATTTGCGTGTGCCCGCCGGATGCGAGGAACAGGCAATAGGGGAATGGTGTGCCATCCGTCAGCCTCGCCGTGAGGGCATGCGCTTCGAGGTGGTTGACCGCAATGAGCGGTTTCTCTGTCACCAGCGCGATGGCCTTTGCGGTCGTGAGGCCCACAATGACGCCACCGATGAGGCCAGGGCCGGCGGCTGCGGCAATCCCGTCGATAACGTTGAAGCTGCATTGCGCCTCTGCCATGGCCTGGGCAACGATCATGTCGAGGGTCTCGACGTGTGCGCGGGCGGCGATTTCCGGCACAACACCTCCGAAAGCAGCGTGCTCTTTGACTTGAGACAGAATTACATTCGCGAGGATGGCGCCGCGTCCGGCACCACGATGCTCGACCACGGCGGCCGCGGTCTCATCGCAGGTCGTCTCGATGCCGAGTAGAAGCATCAAGCTTCTCGTTCATAGAGCGGGTCGCGCGACCACCGACGCCTTCTCCCGGCCCTGCCCCAGGCTGGCGCTCGTTCCAGCGATGCCCAAACGGAAGTCCAAAATGCCCAGCCTCGTGCCAAGCAGATGCTGGTTTCCCCGAGCCGCGCATCCGCGCTACGGTCGTCGTCGGCCCGACGGGGGCGGCTCTGCGAGGTTACGGCGTGCAATCTTTTGTGCGATCGGTTGCTCATGGCGATGAGATTTTGCGCATCGGGACGCGTGGCAGCCCGCTGGCGCTCGCGCAAGCCGACGAGGTGCGCGAGCGCCTTGCACGCATTCACGGGGGCTCGCGCGAACGAGTCAGGCTCGAAATCATCCGCACGAGTGGAGACCTTATTCGCGACCGGCCGCTCATGGAAATAGGGGGCAAAGGCCTATTCACCAAGGAGATCGAGCAGGCACTCCTGGCCGGGAGCATAGACGCGGCCGTGCATTCGGCCAAAGACATGCCAACGGTGCTGCCGGCAGGGCTTGGAATTGCTGCTGTTCCGCCCCGCGAAGATGCCCGCGATGTCTTCATAAGCCCTAAAGCTCAGAGCCTGCGCGATCTGCCGGAAGGCGCAATCGTCGGGACCGCCTCGCTGCGGCGGCAGGCTCTCGTCAAAAGGTTGCGCCCTGATCTAAAGGTGGTCAGCATTCGCGGGAATGTGGAGACACGTTTGGCCAAACTGCAAGCCGGCGCTGTAGATGCCATCGTGCTTGCCCTTGCGGGTTTGAAGCGGCTGGGCATCGCGGACAGGGCAACTGCCGTCCTGGAACTCGAAGAATTCCTGCCCGCAGCAGGTCAGGGGATCATAGCAATCGAAGCACGCGCCGAGGATACGCGCGTTCTCCCGTTGCTGGCTGTGCTCAACGATCCCCCCTCCGCCAGCGCGCTCAGCGCCGAGCGCGCGTTTCTTGCAGCGCTTGATGGCTCGTGCCGGACGCCGATTGCGGCCCACGCGGTTCTTCGTGGCAGCCGGATGCATTTTCGCGGCCTGATTGCAAAACCGGATGGCAGCGAGCATTTTGCGATCGAACGTGAGGGATCGCCCGCTGATGCCGTGCTCATCGGCGCTGATGCCGGCCGCGAGCTCAGGGCGAGAGCTGGCGCCGATTTTTTCCAACCGGCCTCATCGTGAGGCTCCTGATCACCCGACCTGAGCCCGAGGCAGAGCGCACGGCCGAGGCGTTGCGCGCGTACGGGCATGATGTGCTCATGGCTCCAATGCTGTGCTTCGATCCGGTTCACGGCATCTTGCCGGATCAGGCGTTCGCGGCGGTCGTGATGACCAGCGCAAACGCGGCGCGTGCGCTCCACGCCCAATCTTGGCGTGAGCGCCTCACGTCGCTGCCGGCATTCACAGTCGGCCGCCATACCGCAGACGCCGCACGTGCTACCGGATTTCTCGAGGTGTATTCCGCCGATGGGGACAGAAATGATCTGGCCAAAATGCTGAGCGATCGCTTCGGCGCAAGTCACGCCGAGCTTGCTTACCTTTGCGCGGAAAATCGCGCAGGCGATGCTGGCCTTCCGGGAACTTCCTTCGCGGTTGTCCCAGTGGTGGTGTATCGAATGCTCAAGGCCGCCGAATTTCCCGACGCGATCCAGGCGGCGCTGTCGCAGCGGAAAATCGAAGGGGTAATGCATTTCTCGAAGCGTAGCGCTGAGGCCTACATCAATTCTGCCTTGCGTTGTGGCGTAATGGAGGGCGCGCTTGCGCCCGCCCACTATTGTTTATCAGCACAAGTCGCCGCACCACTTGCGGCGTATGACGCTGGTGGAATAAAGATCGCGGCGCGACCCGATGAGGCGGCGCTGATCGAACTCGTGAACTCGTGAACGTGATCCGAACCAGCGCATCTTCAGGCCCACCGCGTCCCCCTCATGATCGGGCATGCGCCCGCCTTCTCCGAATGAAGGTTGTGAGCCGTTCGTGATCGGCATAGGAATCGCGACCCATGAGTGATCAGCCTTCTTCCAGAGAACCGCTCGGTGACGAAAATCGACCGAGAAAGGGACGAACCATCGATCTCGACGCTACCGAGATCAAGGACGCGGATGTGCAACCGGAAGGTCCCACCCATGCCCAGTCCGCCCAGCCAGCGTCGGCCGAGGAGGTCCCCAACGCTGCGGCAGAATCTTTGCAGCACGATAGCGCGGATGCTTCTCCACCGGCTGGCTCGGGAAAGTATATCGATTGGAAGGCGCTGATCGCGGGCGGCCTCAGCGGCGCCGTGATTGCGGGCGCCTTGGTGGTGGCGGGATTTTTGCTCATCCGCGATACCGATCTGAAAGAGCTCGGTGCGCGGGTATCCCGCGTCGAAGGTCAGCTCGGGGATGCAAGGGCCAGCCCGCCTGCCGGAGAAGCAGATCGCAGAGTCGTTGAGGGACTGGCTAGTCGTATTAGCAAGCTCGAGGGGGCGATTGCGAAACTGGGGTCCACTCCAGTCGATATCGCATCCGCCGATCGGTTTTCGGCCCTTGAAAGCGATTTGAAAGCGCTCTCCGCTCGCATCGGCACACTTGCTCAACAAACCGAGGGCGCCACGGATGCCGCCCGCGAGGCCCGCCAGCGTGGGGAGGCGAATGCTGCTGCGCTGGCAGAGCTTGCCAATAAAGTGGCGACCGCTGAGGATGTTGGAGTGCGGGAGAAGATCGCCGGCGTGGTTAGGCCGCTGGCCGACCGGGTTGGCGCAGTTGAAAGTGCGCTGAGCAAGGCTCACGACGCTTCCGGCCGGTTCGCGATCGCGGCTACAGCGCTCAACTCCACAATCGAGTGGGGCCAACCCTTTGCGCCGGAGCTGGCCGCAGTGAAATCGCTTGGCGCCAATCCCGACCTTTTGGCCCCGCTAGAGCCCTTTGCCGAATCCGGTATCCCTAGCCCGGCAACGCTGAGTCGCGATCTCCTGGCCTTGATACCCTCGTTGCGGGCCGTGGAGCCCACGCAGGGGAGCTTTCTTACAAAATTGCAGGCCAACGCGGAGAAGCTCATCCGTATCCGGCCGGAGCAGGAGAAAGAGGGTACGGAGGTATCGGCGATCCTGGACCGGATCGAGATCAAGGCCGCCCGCGCAGATCTCGCGGGCGCGGTTGCCGAGCTGAATGAGCTGCCACCGGCCGTGCGAGCTCCCGCTGAAGCGTGGATCGAGAAAGCGAAGGCGCGATCCGCCGCAGTACACTCCAGCCAGCGGCTACTCGCGGCTGCGCTGGCACGCTTGAGCAAATGAGCGCAACCCGAGGACCACCTTGCAGACCTTCGGTCTCACGCAGTGTCGGGCCACTGAGCGAGCCCGGCCGGAGTAATCTCACACGCACGACCTGGGCCGGTCCGACGCGATGATACGAGTCGTCGTTTATCTTCTGGTTTTGGGGCTCCTCGCCTTTGGCGCCGTCTGGCTTGCCGACCGGCCCGGTGATGTTGCCATCACGTGGCTCGGCCAGCGGGTCGATACATCGGTCATGGTTTTGATGGGCGCGGTATTGGCCCTAGCCGCTTTGGCCATAATACTGTGGTCCGCGCTTCGCGCGCTGGTCCGGATGCCTGATCGTGTTGAAACCCATTTGCAAAACCGCCGCGACGCTCGTGGGCGCTTTGCGCTGTCGCAGGGCTTGATTGCTGTCGGCTCAGGCGATCCAATCGCAGCGCGCAGATTCATGGAAGAAGCAAATCGCACGCTGCCGGAGGAGCCGCTCACGCTCCTTTTGCGCGCGCAGACAGCGCAGCTTTGCGGCGATGCTGCGGGTGCCGTTCGCAATTTCGAGCTCATGGCGGGCCGCGACCAAACGAGGATGTTTGGACTGCATGGTTTGTTTGTCGAGGCCCGACGCCGCAACGATCCGACCGCCGCGCTCTTTTACGCTGAGGAGGCGGCCAAGCACGATTCCGTGCCGGCATGGGCCGGACAGGCCGTGCTGGAATTTCGCTGCATCTCCGGCGATTGGAGCGGCGCGCTGCATCGGCTGGAGCGCAATATGCAGAGCGGGCTGGTGGACCGGGTGGCCTACCGGCGCCAGCGCGCGGTGCTGCTCACGGCTCAGGCGCTGGGCCTCGAGGATAGTGATCGAGCCCAGGCCAGCGCGCTTGCGCTCGAAGCGGTAAAGCTCGCATCCGGATTTGTACCTGCGGCCGCCGTTGCTGGCAGGGTCCTCGCAGAAATCGGCGAGCCGCGTAAGGCAGCGCGCATCATTGAGACTGCATGGCGAGCCAATCCGCATCCTGAACTCGCGGATGCGTACGGCCACCTTCGGCCCGGCGACTCAGCCCGCGAGAGATTGGCGCGGATCCAGACACTCGCGGTAAAAGCGCCGGGCAATCCAGAAGCTGCGCTCGCTGTTGCAGGGGCTGCGCTGTATGCTCAGGAATTTACGATCGCCCGGGAGGCGCTTGCACCGCTGCTCGATGCGCCGAGCAAGCGCGTAGCCATACTGATGGCGCAGCTCGAACGCATGCAGCACGGGGACGAAGGCCGCGCACGCGAATGGATGGCGCGAGCCCTCAGTGCTCGGCGGGACCCTGCTTGGACGGCGGACGGGTTCATTTCGGAACGCTGGCTTCCGGTTTCACCCATCACCGGCCGGCTGGATGCTTTCGAGTGGAAGGATCCGCTCAGCGGTGAGGAGCCCGCACGCCTCCTCATCGAGGCGGAACCAAGCGGCGCGCCATTGCATGAGGGCGCTGAAGCCGCTGCAGCGGCTAGCCCCACCGGAACGTCCATTTCAGAAAGCCCAGGCCAAGCTGAGGGCTCGCATCTGCTGAAGCGTACGGAAAGTGAGGCAAAATCCGTCGAGCAGACGGTCTCCACCGCGGATTCGTTGCACAAGCTTGTTCGACGACACCCTACGCTCGCCCCCATCCCGCTCGCGCCGGGGGTTATCCCGCTAGCGCATGCCCCTGACGATCCCGGTCCTGAGCCGGAGGCTGCGAGCGAGGTGGATTCCGAAGCGAACAATGATGCGCGGGTCGCGAACTGGACCCGCATTCGTCATCTGTTTCGGTCGTGAGCTATTGGGGTGGCGCCCTATGACGCGGACAAGGTGTCCAAAGATGCTCCGCCCTCGAAATGCTCGATAAAGACGCGCCCAACGCTGCGGGTGAATACCCCGGCCGTCACACTGCACACTGCAACACCTAAAACTGCGGCCGGCGGCACGATGTAGAGCAGAGTGGAGGTGGTGATCGCGGCCGCCCCAGTCGGAATGGCACCGCCTACGAGGGCGATGACTATAGCGCGAGCTCGGTCATCCTCGAAGGGTACGCCATAGTGCTTGCAGAGCACCTTCACCATGCGCAGGATGATTGTTGTAATCCCGGCAAAATTGGCAAGCGCCAATGGCACCAGTCCGCCAATGGCTGAGTAGGCGGCATACCGGTTAACAATCGCCTGCGCCTTGGATTGGCGGCGCGCATTATTTACGGCGAGCTGCGGTGGATCCGACACTTTGGAGGCGTGATCGGGCGAAACGGAAGCTGCCGGCGAGATCATCTGGACGACATTGTCGGCGGCCTGTAACGGCAGCCCCGAAACCACTGTATTGCGCATGCTGCTGCAATCAGCGGGGCCGTGTGGTTCCGCGGTGGCGCTGCCGCTTGGCGAGCTCGGTGGATGAGCTTCGTCGTTCCGGCAAACGATTACCTTGGGCAGCTTCTTCTTATTCATGCGGACGCGACTCGCCTCGTATCGAACCGTGCATGGACGATAGCGTCGATCTCTCCTGCGAGAGCCGCGATATCAAGGGCGGCCGGTCCACGGCGGTCCACAAGCGTTGGAGTAGCCCCCCATAGCGCTGCTTCCGCATAAATGATGCGGTTTCTCATCTCGCTGGCAAGAACTGGAAATCCGGCTTCAACGAGCTCGGCGCGAATGTGCTTGCCAATGACGGAACCGCGCGCCGTTTGGGTCAGCACGCAGCTAAAATTGGGCCTTCCATTCCGAGCGCCGGCGTTAAGCATGTTGAGCGTGTCGAGCATGCGATCGACATCGAATGGGGAGGGTTTGACCGGGACGAGGACGAAATCACTCGTTGCGAGGCAGCCAAGCGTGGCATCCGAGCGGAACCCAGGGGTGTCGACGACAATCAGCTCAAATTCGCCGCAGAGCCGATGGGCCGTGTGGCCGACCTCCCGTGTCGCATCCTCGACGACCGACACACCCCCGAGGGCCCGCTCCCGCGCGGCAAGCCGTGCGATCGAGCGCTGCGGATCCGCATCTATGATTGCAACTCGCCGCCCATTGAGATGCCAGTGCACAGCCAGGCAGCTTGCAAGCGTGCTTTTGCCGCTGCCGCCTTTCATCGTTGCGATGGTGATGATCGAACTCGTCACCCTTCAGTATCCCTGGGCCCGACTGGTTGGGAACGCGACGAATCAATCCGACGCCATATTACCCCTTAATCCGCCGTCTGACCATAATTTTAGCTCTGCGGCACTCGGTGGTGCCCCGCAATTCGCGGCAGGATCAGCTTCGAGCCAAGAGGCTCATAGACGGCGGACACGAATAGTGTTGCGCCTCTGCCGGCCGGCTTTCATCAGCCGGCCTCTAATACCGCTTGGTCGACGAAGCGACCTTCATCCATCCGCAGCCTGCGAGCAGGAAGATCCATCTCGTCGAGATAGCGGTCATCATGCGTTATGGCGACCACGGTTACGCCGGCTCGATGCAAGCTCGGCAAGAGATCAAAATAGAATCTGCGCCGAAATTCGGGGTCCTGGTCGGCGGCCCATTCGTCTAGCAGCAAAATCGGCCGCTTCTCCAACAAACTCACGATAAGCGCGAGGCGCTTGCGCTGACCCGTCGACAGGTCGATCGTATCGAACTCGCCGTTCACAAGATGAGTTTTATCGATCAGGTGGAATTGAGCCAAAAGCCGGTCCACCTCAACCGGGTCGGGATCGCGGATTCCGTAGAGCCGTTGGAAAAGATGGTAGTCGACGAAAATTGCGGACATCAGCTGCCGGTACGCCTCACGCGTCCTGTCGGTCACGAGTACGCCGTCCAGAGTGATCTCGCCGGAGTCGGGTTTATACAGGCTCGCGAAGAGCTTCAGGAATGTCGATTTTCCGGAACCATTGCCGCCGGTTATGAAGACGAGGTCGCCGGAGCGCAGGGTGAAGTCCACGGGGCCAACCTTGAAGACGGAGTCAGTAGATTTCTCGACATAGCTGAAAACAATATTGCGCATCTCGATACGATCAAAGCGGATTGCCGGTTCCATCGCCTCGACCCGGATGCCGGCAGCCGCCGCGGCGAGCCGAGCCTCAAGACGTTCGATGTTGCCTGCTGCCGCGTTTGCGGCGGACAAGATCGGGATCGACTGCACCAGCCCGAAACAGGCTCCAATAACGAACACCAGCGCGGTTACTGTCTTGCCGATCGAGGCCCCCCCGAGGGTGTCGCTGAGAACCGGGACGGCGAATACGATCGCCCCGAGCATGGCGTACATCGAGCTTTGCAGCAGGACCATTCGCTTGAAGGTCTCGGCCTGTGTGCGGATTTTGATGTTTGCGGCACTTCTCGATACTTCGAGGATATCGCCGTACAAATCTTCGCTGCGCGAATGGTTGAGGCGGACCTCCTTGAAGCCATCCAGCAGGTCCATCACTCGGTTATACAGCCGATTTTCCCATTGCGACGCTTCCTGGTTCGCCTTGGCGATTTGACGATTTCTGGAGTGGAACAGCACGGCTGCCAATCCGACGATGACGATGCTCAGAGCAAACGCCAAGAAGGAGAGGTAGGCGACATAGAGCGCGACGAAGCTGATGAGAACGGCGCCCTGTGCCGCAAAAGCAAGGGAGTTGCTCGCCTGGGTGAGAACCGCGGTCTCCCTGGTAATTGCAGCCACGATCTCGGCGCGCCCGATTTCGTCCAGCGGCAGCAACTCGGAGTGCCGAACGTGGTCCATCAGGCGCACTCGCACCTTGTGGATGATGCCCTCGATCTCGGCGGTCGCCGTGAGCAGGACGTAGTTCTGCGTCTTGATGAACAGGAGGAGCGCGAAGATGAAGAGCATCGCCGACCACAGGCTGGGTTTGCCGTTATCCGCCGCTTGCGCACCAGAGTTGATGGCGGCCAGGATCGAGGCTGTGCTGACCCCCCCGATCGCGGCCATAAGGACGAGTCGGTGCAGGGAGCCCTGCATTTCGCGACGGACGAGTTGAAGGAAAGGCATCGCGATCGTCAGGTCTAAGATCCGGCCAGGGGACGAACGCGCAGACCGAGCGGAGGTAGATAGTGCCGCTTCTGTTCGATACGGGTTACTCGCTGCGTGGGGGCTGGTGCCATTCGATTCCGCGGGATGGGCCAGTCAGCAGCAATATAATCAGCATCAGAACCGGCGTGATTAAAATCGAAATTATGAACGTTCCCAAAAATCCGAGCCGTCGTTGGCTGCCGCACAACGCCGTAAGAAGACAGAATACGAGATAAATGATGATGCCAATCGTTATGGCCATTATGCCATCTTTCTTCCCCGGAAGCCCTCCAGCTTGTCTCTATGTATCGGGGTGGGGCAAGAATGCGCACTCCCCCTGATGCCGCGGTCGGTCATGCGCTGGAGCTGGCGGTCTCTTTCGCAGCGGGCTCGGCCGCACCGGAAGCAGCGGGCTGGGACTGAGGAGTTGCCGCCGACCTTCGGGCAGCAAATTTCTCTTTTTGCACCTTAATGAACTCGCGATAATCCGGCGGGTTGAAGTCGAGAAGCGTGCCGCCGGAAGCAAAGTGCTTGATGAATACATTCCCGATGACCCAGGTAGCACCCGCTGAAATTCCTGCCATCGTCACGCCACTGATCGCGTGCCCCACGATTGGGACCCCCTTGGCAACGCTAAGAGCGGCCATCGAGGCGTTCTCTGGGATCAGTGCCCCGACTACGCCGCTGAGGACTGATTTGCCAAGATTCTTGGAAAACGGGACGCCATAAATTTCAGATAGGCGCCGCAACATGTAAATCTGGACGCCACCCACTCCAAACATGTCGACGAGAGGGGGGAGAATCCCTCCTGCCGCTCCGGACCAAAGCGACAGCCGGTCTACCAACTGCGATGCGACCTCATCGCGATTTCGTTGCGCGGTGTCCGAGATCGGACCAGTGGTGACCTCGGCCGACTCTGCTCCTCCAGTTGCCCCTGATCCGGTGGTCTCCTGCGTCATATTGGGCCCTTTCTCGTGACGGCTCATGCTGTGCCATCGGGTGATCAAACTCTGGTGATCTCGAGGTGAGTGGTCATTACCACATCGAGGCGCACGGTACCAGCATTGCCGGCGGCTGCACGCGGTCCCGCTCGGCTCGACTATACTTGACAAACGGGACCCTCGGATGACCATTGGGTCACAGTAATGCATGCGAGTTTGACCATTCCTGCATTGTCCGATTACCTGTGAACAAGCACATCAATCCCGGCTCTGATCTGCGCGCTGGCTCTGGGGACGACCTGCAACTCAACTGGCCTCAAGGTACCGACGTTCTCCCCATGTCTGCTGCCCAGCTGGGCATCTGGTTCGCCCAGCGCCTCGATCCGCAAAGTGCCGCGTACAACATTGGCGAATACGTCGAGATCCATGGGCCGATCGATCCGACACTGCTCGAAAGAGCATTGCAGCTACTCATATCCGAAACCGACACGCTGCGAGTGAGAATCAGCGAGGACGCGGTCGAGCCGAGCCAAGTTGTAACACCTCCACCCGCCTGGTCGCTGCCGATCATTGATCTCAGCGGGGAAATTGATCCACGCATAGCGGCCGAAGCATGGATGAGGTCCGATCTCGGGGAGCCGATCGATCTAGCTCGGGAGCCGCTGTTCGCGTTTGCCTTATTCAAAGCCGCGCCTGATCGCTTTTTTTGGTACACGCGCTACCACCACGTCATTATGGACGCCTACGGCATGTGGCTTGTGGCCCGTCGTGTGGCGCAGCTCTACGGCAAGCTCTGCGCGGACCATGACACGCGCATTGGCTCATTCGGACCCCTCACCGCGCTGCTGGACGCGGACGCTGCTTATCGTGGCAGTGAACGGTTGATCCAAGATCAGAAGTACTGGCGTGACTATCTGACCGGGCAGCCAAATTTCAGCAAGCTCATGACGCGCACAGCATCTCCATCGAATGACTTCATCAGACAGACTGCGTGCTTGCCGGTTTCAACTTCAAATCGTCTCCGCGTGCTCGCGAAGCAAATGGGGACAAATTTTTCGCGCCTCTTGGCTGCCGGCACTGCTGCTTTTCTTCATCGACTCACATCCGAAACGGATCTGGTTTTTGGCCTGCCGACTGCGGCGCGCGACGGCGCCACAGGCTGCACTCCCGGAATGGTCTCCAACGTGCTCCCGCTGCGGCTCTCGATTCGTTCCGACATGACCGCGTCCGAGATCGTGGATCGGGTCGCCTCCGAAATTCGCCAGAACCTGCCGCATCAGCATTATCAGCTTGCCGAGTTGCGGAGAGACTTTGGTCCGATCAGCCGTGACCACTCCTTGTTTGACCTGAATCTAAATATTCTGCGGTTCAGATATGATTTTACTTTCGCGGGCAGCCCCGTCACCGCTCACAATCTGTCCTTGGGTCCTGTCCCAGGTCTCTCGATCGTCGCTTATGAACGTTCAATCGAGGCACCGATCCAGATCGATTTCGATGCTAATCCCGCTGTCTATACTGAAACCACTGTGTCTGAGCATCTGCAAAGGTTCCTGCGGCTGCTTTCGGGAGCGGTTGCGCATCCGGACTGGTCGATTGGGCGGCTGGAGTTGCTTGGGGGAGAGGAGCGCGAGAGCATCCTGCGGGGGTGGAACGCGACCGGGCGGGAGGTAGCGGCTGGGAGCTTGCCGTCG
>Ga0073928_10002460_pt1 | contig 31730 bp, 30 predicted proteins | sample PaiPotPPA55metaG_FD_76969 | JGI IMG/M metagenome (GOLD analysis project Ga0073928, IMG submission 76969) | Iron sulfur acid spring bacterial and archeal communities from Banff, Canada, to study Microbial Dark Matter (Phase II) - Paint Pots PPA... ...
GAGCCGATATAGAGCGCGCCGATGACGAGCAGCGTTCCCCACGGCTCGGTGGTGAGAAAGGCGGCAAGCGCGCCCACCATGAGCAGCATCGGCAGCACCCACTGTCCGGGCACGCGGAAGCGCTTGAAGGAGAAGGTCGGCACGCGGCTCACCATCAGCGCCGCCACGCTCGCGAGCACCGCGCCGTTGAGGTAGGGCGAGCGCGCGAAAGCGGCGCCGAACTCGAAGCTGAGGAACATCGGGATCATGACCAGGCCGGCGCCCGCCGGCGCCGGCACGCCGGTGAAGAAATTATAGGCGTAGGGCGGCAGCTCGGCGCCGATCTGCGTGTTGAAGCGCGCCAGCCGCAGCGCGCAGCACACGCCGAACAGCAGCACGATCGCCCAGCCCAGGCTCTGCAGGCTTGCCATGGTCCAGATATAGAGCAGCACCGCCGGCGCCACGCCGAAGCTGACGAAGTCCGACAGCGAATCGAGCTGCGCGCCGAACGGCGAGGTGCCCTTCAACAGCCGCGCGATGCGGCCGTCGATGCCGTCGAGGATGCCGGCGATGATGATGGCGGTGGCGGCGGATTCGAACTTGCCGGCGAGCGCCAGCCGGATCGCCGTCATCCCCGCACACAGCGCCAGCACCGTCAGGATGTTGGGGATCAGGCGGTTGAGCGACAGGGTGCCGATCGGCCTGACGCGGACGCGCGGGCGGCGCATTCAGTGCACGACCCCCTGGCGCGGCGGCTCCTGACAGCGGGCGTCGGCGATCACCGTCTCGCCGCCGAGGACACGCTGGCCGGCGATGGCAAGCGGCGTCCATGACGGCGGCAGGTAGACGTCGGTGCGGCTGCCGAAGCGGATGAGGCCGAAGCGCTGTCCGGCGATGACCTCCTGCCCCTCGACGAGGGTGCAGACGATGCGGCGCGCGATCAGCCCGGCGACCTGGACGACGGCGATGTCGGCGCCCTCGGCGGTGGCGAGGCGGACCGCCATGCGCTCGTTCTCCGCGCTCGCCTTGTCGAGGCTGGCGTTGAGGAACTTGCCGGGGTTGTAGGCGAGCTTGGCCACCCGGCCGCTCATCGGCACGCGGTTGATGTGCACGTCGAGCACGTTGAGGAAGATGCCGATGCGGGTCATCGGCGCATCGCCCAGGCCGAGCTGCGGCGGCGGCGGCGCGCGGTCGACCGACACCACCAGCCCGTCGGCGGGAGCGATCACCAGCCCGTCGCGCAGCGGCGTGACCCGCCACGGGTCGCGGAAGAAATAAGCGCACCACAGCGTGGCGACGATGCCGAGCCAGCCGAGCGGCTGCCACAGCGCGAACAGCAGCACGCTGGCGAGCGCGGCGATGGCGATGAAGCGCCAGCCATCGGGATGGATGGGCGCCAACACGTTCCTCAGCACGCTGCTTGGACCTCCCCTGCGCCCGGCGGCACCAGGCGCCGCCGTCGATCAGAGGGAAGCTAGCGGAAAACCGCGCGCCGGCCCACCCCGAAGCGGAGCGCAATCCGTCGCGGATGGGGCATTGGCTGATGCGCCGATGGTGCGCCGCGGCGGCACCCGCGGGGAAAAATGGTCCACGCGGAGCCCGATATGTAGGTTTCACGTGACACAATCGCGCGGCGCGGCCTCGCGGCAGCCGCGGATTTCCGCGGGCGCGCGGCGCGCCTGACGGCGCACCGCCTCGGCGGCAGGGCGCAGAGCGCCGGCGCCGGATCGTCCGGCCATGGTGTTTTGTATAGCACGCGCCGCCGCGCGCCGGCGCTAGCGCCCCTCGCGCCGCCACGCGGCGATGAAGGTGCCGAGGGCGAGGAGAAGGGCGAGGAAGCCGGGCAGCAGCGGCACCTCTCTGACGCCGGTGACGACGTAGTCGCCATTGGCGCGGAAGCCGATCCAATTGCGCCCGGCGCTGCTGCGGTCGGGCGCGACGCGGCGCAAATCCGGCAACGCCCCCGGCCCGATCCAGTGGATGCCGCCGCCGGTCGCTTGCGCCGCCGGCTTGAGCTTCTCGTCGGTGGTGCGGACGTCGGCGAGCTCGATCGGGTTGAGCGCCCCGGCGGCGGCAAGCGCGGTCCGCGTGCCGTCGCTGACGCGGTAGAGGCCGCTCTCGGCGACGGGCAGGCTGCCGCTGCTGCGCCCGCCGCTCTGCGGCGCCAGGGGCAGGATCTGCAGCTGGCCGTCGGGGCCGGTGACCTGCACCGGGCGGTCGTCCTTCTCGAGCGATTGCCGCGTCACGACCAGACGGTTGCCGTCGACGGTGGCGCGCAAATCGTTCTCCTCGAGGTCGGGCTCCTTCATTAGCCAGTAGACGACCCGGCGCAGCAGCTCCGCCTGCGGGCCGCCGCCCTCGAACCCCCGCGTCCACAGCCACATCTCGTCCGAGAGCAGCTGCGCGACGCGGCCGTCGCCCTCGCGGTTGAGCACGAGCAGCGGCCGGTCGTCGAGCCCGCTCATCACGGCGACGCCGCGATGCGGCTCGGCCTCGACATGGCGGAACCAGCGTCCCCATTTCGGCGGCTGCTTGCCGTCCGGCGAGTCGCCGGGCAGCGCGTCGGTGACGGGATGGCGCCGGCCGATCTCGCTCACCTTCGGCAGGAAGCCTTCCTCGTAGACATTGCCGGTGGGCTCGGCCGGCAGCACCGCGCCCAGCGGCGTGCGGTAGAGGCTCATCGGCGTGCCGAAGGTCGGACCGGCGGCCTCGAGCAGCGCGCCGCCCTTTTTCACATAGCGCGCGATGTTCTCGAGATAGGCCTGCGGCAGGATGCTGCGGCGGCGGTAGCGGTCGAAGATGATGAGGTCGAACTCGTCGATCTTGACGTCGAACAGCTCGCGGATCGGGAAGGCGATCAGCGACAGCTCGCGGATCGGCGTGCCGTCCTGCTTCTCCGGCGGGCGCAGGATGGTGAAATGGATGAGGTCGACCGACGGGTCGGATTTGAGGATGTTGCGCCAGGTGCGCTCGCCCTGATGCGGCTCGCCGCTCACCAGCAGCACCTTCAGGCGGTCGCGCACGCCGTTGATGACGAGGGCGGCGCGGTTGTTGTCGAGGGTGAGCTCGTGCGCGCCGGCCTCGGCCTCGAGCTCGAGCACGTTGGGGCCGCCATGGTCGATGGTGACGCTCACCGGCACGTCGCGCCCGACCGGGATGACCCGCGAGCTCGGCGGGCCGCCGTCCTTGCGCATGGTGAGCCGCGCCTGGCCGTTCTGGCCGCTGTCGGGGAGGTCCTCGACCCGCACGGTGAGCGTCAACTCCTTGCCGACCAGGCCGAAGCTCGGCGCGTCCTTGACGACGAGGCGGCGGTCGGCCTCGCCGGGCTGGCCGGTGAGCAGCGCGTGCAGCGGCGCGTCGAACGCCAGCCGGTCCGGCGGCGGCATGTCGTGCACCTCGCCGTCGGTGATCATGACGGCGCCGGCGACGCGCTGGCGCGGCACATCGGCGAGCGCGCGGGTGAGCGCGGTATAGAGCTGCGTGCCGTTGTCGGCGAGCCCGCCATTGGGATCGGGCGCGCCGGCATGGACGACGCGCACATCGAGATCGGAGAACTGCTGCAGGCGGTCGGTCACATGCTTGAGCGCCTCATCCGCATAGCGGCGCCGCTCGCCGATGCGCATGCTCGGCGAATCGTCGACCACCACGGCGGCGACGTCGCGTTGCGGCTGCCGCTCCTCCTCGACCAGCGACGGGTTGGCGAGGATGAGGAGCAGGACGATGAGACCGGCGACCCGCCATAGCAGCCCGCGCGCGCGCCGCCACGCGCCGAAAGCGATGAGCAGCAGGGCGACCGCGGCAAAGACGATGATCGCCAGCCAGGGCAGCAGCGGCGCGGTGGCGATGCTGTAGCCGGCGATGGTCATTGCCCCAGCCTTTCCAGGATGGCCGGGACGTGCACCTGGTCGGTCTTGTAATTGCCGGTGAGCGCGTACATCACCAGATTGACGCCGAAGCGATAGGCCTGCTCGCGCTGCGGCTCGCCGCCGGGCACCACCGGATAGAGCGGCTGGCCGCGCCCATCGCTGGCCCAGGCGCCGGCCCAGTCATTGCCGCCGACGATGACGCTGGCGACGCCGTCATTGACCTGATCCTCGACCGGCTCGACCCAGAGGCTGCCCCCGGCCCAGCGGCCCGGGAACTCCTGCATCAGGTAGAAGGACTTGGTGAGCACGTGGTCGGGCGGCACCGGCACCAGCGGCGGGATGTTGAGCCCGGCGGCGAGCTGGCGCAGCCGCGCCTGCGTCGCGGCGCTGGAGAAAGCCGTGCGCCCGCCCTGGTCGTGCGTGTCGAAGAGGATGGTGCCGCCGGTGGCGAGGAAGCGGTTGAGCCGCTCGATCGCCCGGCTCGAGGGCAATTGCTGCCCCTCGACCACCGGCCAATAGAGCAGCGGGAAGAAGATCAGCTCGTCGCGCTCGGGATCGACTTCCATCGGCGCCGCCGCCTCGATCGCGGTGCGGTGGCCGAGGATGTCGGTGAGGCCGGCGAGGCCGGCGCGCGATTCCTCGTCGATCTCGGCGATGCCGGTATGGACATAGGCGAGATGCAGCTCGCTCGTGGCCTCGACCGTGAAGCTGTCGTCGGCCGCGCGCGCCGGATGGGCGCCGAGCGCCAGCAGCAGTCCGAGGCCGGCCGCGGCGGCGCCGCGCCGCCTCGGCCGCAATCGCGGCAGCAACCCGCGCAGCGCGTAGGCGATGAGCAGGTCGAGCAGCCCGAGAGCCAGCGCGGCGCCGAGCAGGCCGGGGCGGAAATCGACCTCGTTGCTGCGCACATAGCTCTCGCGCGCCACGCCCGCCGGCAGCTCGCCGATGGCGGTGAAGCGCTTGACCGCGCCCGCCAGGTTGAGCGCGCGGCGCGCGTCGGGCGTGCCGTAGAAGCCGGGCGGGTGGCTCGGCGAGGCGACGGTGTCGGCAAATGCGCCCGCGGCGATGGTCTGCACGCTCGCCGGTGCGCGCTGCAGGCGGCCGAAGCCGTCGAGCGTCTCGACCGGTGGCAGCGCCGTCTCGCTGTTGCCGGAGACGCCCTGGCTCAGCGCGACAATGCGGCGGAGCATGTTGACGAAGAGGCCGGAGATGGCGAGGTTCGACCATTCCGGATCGGCGGTGGTGTGCACCAGCACGAGCCAGCCCTTGCCGCGCTTCTCCGCGGTGACCAACGGCGTGCCGTCGGTGAGCCGCGCCCAGGTCTTGCCGCCGAGATCGACCGTGGGCTCGGCGAGCACCTGGCGCGAAACGGTGACGTCGTCGGGGATGTCGATGCCGGCGAACGGGCTCTCGGCGCCGAAGGGAGCGAGCTTCGCCGGCTTCTCCCAGGAGAGCGCGCCGCCCAGCGTGCGGCCGCCGCGGCGCAGGGTTACTGGCAGTAGATCGTCCTCCGCCTGCTCGGCGAGATGCGGCCCGGCGAAGCGCAGGATCACGCCGCCAGTCTCCATCCAGGCGACGATGGCGGCCTTCTCTTCCGGTCCCGCCGGCGATGCGTCGGGCAGGCTCAGCACGGCGATGTCGCCCTTGAGCAAGGTCGGCACGTCGCCGCGCCGCACCTCGCTGAAGGGCGCCAATGCGCGCTGGAGGTAATAGGCGCCGCTGAGCAGCGGCTGCGCCGCCGTGCCGCGCTGGCCGCCGACGACGCCGACGGGGCGGCGGCGCCAGCGCTCGTCGAGCAGCAGCACCGCTCCCGCCGAGCTCTCACCCTCGACTTGGATCGACGCGGCGCGGTTGCGCAGCTCGCTCGGCATGGCCAGATGCGCGACGCTGCGATCGACCCCGGGCGCCAGGTTCACCTCCTGCCGCGCCAGGAGGCGCGAATCGTCGCCGACCGCGCGCACGACGAGCCGCTCCGCGCCGGACGCGTCGGCGCGCCGCACTGTGGCCGTGAGGTCCTTGTCGTCGGCATCGGCGGGGGCGAGGAGGCGCGGCAGGTCGCCGCCTCCGTCGCTGCGCACGCGCACGCTGCCGAAGCGCAGCAATCCCTGCGCGAAATTGGCCGCGTCGCCGTCGTCGATGCCGTCGCTGAGCCACACCAAATCGGCGGCGCCGGCGATGCCGAGCTTGGCGAGGCTGTCGAGCGCGGATTTGCGATCCTCGGGCCAGGGCTCGGGCACGAGCTTGTCGGCTTCGCCGCGCGCATCGGCGGGACGAAGCACCGAGAGCGGCGCCGCCGCCGTCTCGCCCGGCGGCGGCGCGGTGCCCAACAGCACGACGCGGCGGCCTTCGCGCTCGGCCTGGTCGATGAGGCGGTCGAGCGCGGCGCGGCGCTCGTCCCAATGCCGCGCCGCCGTCCAGCCATTGTCGACCGCGAGCACCAACGGCCCATTGCCAGCCAGCGTCGCGTTGGGATTGAGCAGGGGATGGGCGAGCGCCAAGATGATGAGCGCGATCAGCGCCATGCGCATGAGGATGAGCCACAGCGGCGTCTTGGCCGGCGTCTCCTCGCGCGGCGTCAGGCCCAGGAGCAGGCGCAGCGCCGGGAAGCGCACGCGCCGCGGCGCCGGCGGCGTCACCCGCAGCAGCCACCACAGGATCGGCAGCACGGCGAGCCCCAGCAAGAGCCACGGCGCGGCAAAGGCGAGGGGACCGAGGGCAAGCATGGCTACCGCCGATCCTCGCAGTGTGGCGGCGCACCCCCCACCCCTCCCTCTCCCTCAAGGGGGGAGGGGCAAGCTCCGTGATATTCCCTCCCCCCTTGAGGGAGAGGGTTAGGGAGGGGGGTGCCTCTCAAGCGCATCATTCTCAGACTACCGCCGCCGCGGCTGCGCCAGGGCGCCGTAGAGTGCCAGCAGCGCCGTGTGCGGCGGTCGGTCGGTGCGGTGCATGGCGAAGGTCCAGCCGGTCGCGCGGGCGATGGCGGCGAGCCCTTCGCGATGCTGCGCCAGCCGCCGCGCGTAATCCTCGCGCACCATCTCGACGCGGCTGACGAGCAGCGGATCTTCCTGCTCGAAGCCCTCGAAGCGCACGCGCCCGGTGAAGGGCAGCGTCTCCTCGGCTGGGTCGAGCACCTGGAGGAGATGGCCGCGCAACCCAGTAGCGGCGAAGCGGCCGACCAGCGCGTGGATGTCATCGAGCGGCGCCAGCAGGTCGCCGGCCAGCACGAGCTGGCCATAGCGGGGCAGCGGCTCGAAGGCGGGGAGGTCGGCGCCGGGCGCCGGGCGCTCGAAGGTAAAAGCGAAGCGGTTCAGTACGGCGCGCCCTGTCGCGGGCGGCTGGCCCGAGCCCATCAGCGCCACGCGCTCGCCGCCGCGCACCAGGAGCGCCGCCAGCGCCAGCACGAGGATGTCGGCGCGCCGCCGCTTGCTCGGCAGCGCCGCCGCCGAGGCATAGTCCATCGACGCCGAAGTGTCGCGCCACAGCCAGACGCTCTGCGCCGCTTCCCATTCCGTCTCGCGCACATAGACGTGCTGCGACTTCGCGCTCTCGCGCCAGTCGATGCGCGGCAGCGGATCACCGGCCTCGTAGCGGCGGAACTGCCAGAACGTCTCGCCCTGGCCGACGCGGCGGCGGCCGTGCACGCCTTGCGCCACCGTCGCGGCGACGCGCTCGGCGGCGACCAGCAGCGGCGGCAGCGCCGCCGCAAGCTGCTCGGCCCGATGCTGCAGCGCTACGGAAACGGCCATCAGCGGAACGGCGCCACGAGCCGATCGATGATCTGCGTCATGGTCACGCCGTCGGCGCGCGCCGCGAAGTTGAGCGCCATGCGGTGCCGCAGGACCGGCGCGGCGAGCGCCACCACGTCGTCGATCGACGGCGCCAGGCGCGCATCGAGCAAGGCCCGGGCACGGCAGGCCAGCATCAGCGCCTGGCTGGCGCGCGGGCCCGGACCCCAGGCGACGTGCTGCTTCGCCTCGGCGATGTCGGTCTCTTCGGGCCGCCCGGCGCGCACCAGCTTCAGGATCGCCTCGACCACGCTCTCGCCGACCGGCACCCGCCGCACCAGCCGCTGCGCAGCCAGGAGCTCGTTGGCACTGAGCACGGGCGTCACCTTCTCCTCGGCGACACCGGTGGTGGCGATGAGCATCTGCCGCTCCGCCTCCAGACCGGGATAGCCGACATCGATCTGCAGCAGGAAGCGGTCGAGCTGCGCTTCGGGCAGGGGGTAGGTGCCCTCCTGCTCGAGCGGGTTCTGCGTCGCCAGCACATGGAACGGCCGCGGCAGCGGGTGATACTGGCCGGCCACCGACACGCGCCCCTCCTGCATCGCCTGGAGCAGCGCCGATTGCGTGCGCGGGCTGGCGCGGTTGATCTCGTCGGCCATCAGCAGCTGACAGAAGACCGGGCCGGGGATGAAGCGGAACGAGCGCCGGCCGGTGTCGGCCTCCTCGAGCACTTCGGAGCCCAGGATGTCCGCCGGCATCAGGTCGGGCGTGCACTGGATGCGCTTGTCGTCGAGGCCGAGCACGGTGCCGAGCGTCTCGACCAGCCGCGTCTTGGCCAGGCCGGGGACGCCGATCAGCAGCGTGTGGCCGCCGGCGAGCAGCGTGATCAGCGCTTGATCAATCACCTCGCGCTGGCCGAAGATGACGCGGCCGATGCGCTCCCTGACCAGCGCCAGACGTTGACCGAGCACATCGATCTCGCCGACGAGATCGCCCGGGCCGGTGGTCGCGGACAGATTATCGGTAAGGCTCACAACATCGTTTCCTTGTAACGGCGGCAGAAACAGATCATGACGGATCACAGATCATGACCGATAAGAGGTCGCCGTCAAAGGGGCTCGATCGCCTCGCCGAAAAAGCGGCGGCGCCGCCCACGGAGGAGCGCCAACCCATTGATTGCGGCCATTTTGACATACGCATCGCGCGTGACGGCACCTGGTTCTATCGCGGCTCGCCGATCGGCCGCCTGCCCCTCGTCCGCCTGTTCAGCACCGTGCTCCGGCGCGACGCGGAAGGGTCCTTCTGGCTGGTAACGCCGGCGGAGCGCGGTCGGATCACCGTCGATGATGCGCCTTTCGTCGCGGTCGAGGTCGCCATCACCGGCAAAGGGCGCGAGCAGCAGCTGATCTTCCGCACCAATGTTGACGATACTGTGGCGGCGGATGGCGATCATCCCCTCCGCGTCGTTAACGATGCCGCAACCGGCGAGCCCAATCCTTATGTCCTCGTGCGGAACGGGCTGGAAGCGCGCTTGAGCCGCCCGGTATTCTACGAATTGGTCGAGCGCGGCACGGAGGAGCGGGTCGGCGATACGACCCTGTTCGGCGTATGGAGCAACGGCAGGTTCTTCCCGCTGGGCCGCCTGGACGGCAAGATTTGACGCCCGAGGAGGTGCGCCGGCGCTTTGCCCGCGCCGTCGCCGGCGAGCGCGCCAGCGACCCCAAGACCATCGCGGCGATGCGCGGCGACCACTCGCTGGTGCCGGGTGGAGCGCCGCCGGCGAGCGCGCTCACCCCCGCCGCCGTGCTGGTGCCGCTGGTCATGCGGCCGGCCGGGCTGACGGTGATGCTGACCCAGCGCACGGCCCATCTCGCCGCCCATGGCGGGCAGATCTCCTTTCCCGGCGGCCGCGCCGAGCCCGAAGACGCCGATTCCATCGCCGCCGCCTTGCGCGAGACCGAGGAGGAGGTGGGGCTGCCGCGCGACTATGTCGAAGTGGTGGGGCGGCTCGACACCTATCTCACCAGCACCGGCTTCGAGGTGACGCCGGTCGTCGGCCTGGTGCGCGCGCCGTATCCCATGCGCCCGGACCCGTTCGAGGTGGCCGAGGTGTTTGAGGTGCCGCTGTCCTTCATCCTCGATCCCGCCAACCACCGGCGCGACAGCCGCGAATACAAGGGGCGCATGCGCCATTTCTTCGTCCTGCCCTATCAGAACCGCTATATCTGGGGCGCCACCGCCGGCATGCTGGTGAATTTGGCGGAGGTGCTGGGCGCGTGAGGGGCGCGACACGATGATCCGCATCCTGCTGACGATCGTGCTCCCGCTGTTGGCGCCGACGCTGCTCTACCTGCTGTGGCTCGCGGCGTCGACCCGCGCGGCGCTCACGGCACCGGCGCCGTGGCGCGACATGCCCTGGACTTGGCTTGCCGCCGCCGGCGTGGCGCTGGCGGCGCTATTGCTGTTCTTCATCAATATCCGCGTCGGTTCGCAGGGCACATATGTGCCGCCGCAATACATCGACGGCCGCGTCGTGCCCGGGCATGTCGTCCCGAGCGAGCCGAGGAAGTGAGCGCCGTGACCACGGCGCAGCAGCCGGCCGAGCGCATCGCGCCGCAGCCCTGGATGAGCGAGGCGGCGACGCGCGCCGTGCTGCGCGCGCTCGCGCCGGAGGGCGGCGCGGCGCGCTTCGTCGGCGGCTGCGTGCGCGATGCGCTGCTGGGCCGCGCCATCAAGGACATCGACATCGCGACGCCGCTCGTGCCGGAGGAGGTGATGCGCCGGCTCGAGGCGGCCGGGATCAAGGCGGTACCTACCGGCCTCGCGCACGGGACGGTGACGGCGGTCGCGCCGCTCCGGCATTTCGAGATCACGACCTTGCGCCGCGACGTCGAGACCTTCGGCCGCCACGCGCGCGTCGCCTTCACCGACGACTGGGCTGCCGATGCGCGGCGCCGCGACTTCACCATGAACGCGCTCTTCCTCGACGCCGAGGGCAATGTGTTCGATCCGGTGGGCGGGCTCGGCGATCTGCGCGCCGGGCGGGTGCGTTTCGTTGGCGACGCGGCGACGCGCATCCGCGAGGACGTGCTGCGCCTGCTGCGCTTCTATCGCTTCCACGCGCATTACGGGCGCGGCGCCGCCGATGCCGAGGCGCGCGCCGCCTGCCGCGCGCTGGCTCCGCTCCTGCCGACGCTGTCGGGCGAGCGCGTCGCCGCGGAGATGCTGAAGCTGCTCGCGGCGCCGGACCCGCTGCCGACGCTGCGGATGATGGCGGAGGACGGCGTGCTCGCCGCGCTGCTGCCGGAGGCGCGCCGGCTTGACCGGCTTGCCGCGCTGGTTCCGCTCGAGCCGGCGCCCGATGCGCTGCGCCGCCTCGGCGCGTTGCTCGGCAGCGATGCGGGCGCAGCGGCGGCGGTGGCCGAGCGCCTGCGCCTCTCCAACGAGCAGCGCGAGCGCCTCGCGGCGCTGGCGGCGCCGTCCGTGGCTGTCGATCTCGCCGGCGACGAGCGGGCGCAGCGCCGCGCGCTCCACCGCCTCGGCGCCGATCTCTATCGCGATCTGGTGCTGCTGCGCGCCGGCCAGCGGGGTGACGCTGCGCAGGCACGGCGTCTGCTCGCGCTTGCCGCGGGCTGGCGGCCGCGCGAATTTCCGCTCAAGGGGCGCGATGTCACCGCACATGGCGTCGCCGAGGGCCCGGAGGTCGGCCGCCTGCTGGCGGCGCTCGAGGCGTGGTGGGAAGCGGGCGATTTCCGCGCCGACCGCAAGGCCGCGCTCGCCGAGCTCAAGCGGCGCATGGGCAAGCGTTAGCTGGGCGTGCCCCGCCCGCTCAAGCCGCCCTGTGTCCGAGCCGGCGCCGAACCAGGGGCGACGCGCCGCGCTTTAGCCGCTATGACTGGCGCTCACCCCATGCGCCTTCGCCTTCTCCCGACCGATATCCTGCCCGAGACCCGGCTGCTGCTGTGGGGCCGGGGCTTGCGTGCGTTCGGCGACGGCTTCGTCAGCCTGCTGCTGCCCTTCTATCTGAGATTGCTCGGCTTCGACCCGCTCGCTATCGGCATTCTCACCGCGGCGACGCTGGCGGGCTCGGCGGCGCTGACGCTCATCGTCGGCTTCACCGCCCATCGCTTCGGTCAGCGCGGCCTGCTGGTCGCCGCCACCCTGCTGATGATCGCGACGGGCATCGGCTTCACCCTCGAGACCCGCTTCTGGCCGCTGGTGCTGATCGGGTTTCTCGGCACGCTCAACCCGTCCTCGGGCGATGTCAGCGTGTTCCTGCCGCTCGAGCAGGCGATGCTGGCGGAGACGACGAGCGACCGCAGCCGCACCGCGGTCTTCGCCGCCTACAGCCTGGTCGGCTCGCTGGTGGCGGCGGCGGGCGCGCTGGCGGCAGCGGTGCCGGAGCTGCTGAGCACGGCGCTGGGAATGAGCCTCGCCACCGCGCTCCAGGCGATGTTCGCGCTCTACGCGCTGCTCGGTCTCGCCACCTATTTCCTCTACCGCCGGCTGCCGCCGCGCTTCGACCGCCGCGCCGGGGCGCCGAGGCAGGCGCTCGGGCCGTCGCGGCGCATCGTGCTCATGCTGACGGCGCTGTTCAGCCTCGACGCCTTCGGCGGCGGCTTCATCGTGCAGTCGCTGCTGGCGCTGTGGCTGTTCGACCGCTTCGGCCTGTCGCTCGCCGCCGCCGGCAGCTTCTTCTTCTGGAGCGGCGTCCTGTCGGCCTTCTCCTACCTCGCGGCGGCGCGCATCGCGCGCAAGATCGGCCTCGTCAACACCATGGTGTTCACGCATCTGCCGTCGAACATCCTGCTTATCCTCGTGCCCTTCGCGCCGAGCCTGTGGCTGGCGCTGGCTCTGCTGCTGACGCGCAGCGCGCTGTCGCAGATGGATGTGCCGACGCGCACCTCCTACGTGATGGCGGTGGTGACGCCGGGCGAGCGCGCCGCGGCGGCGAGCGTCACCGCCGTGCCGCGCAGCCTCGCCGCGGCGGCGAGCCCGCTCGCCGCCGGGTACCTCCTCGGCCTCTCTGCCTTCGGCTGGCCGCTCGTCGCCGCCGGCGCGCTCAAGGCGATCTACGACCTGCTGCTGCTCGTCCTCTTCCGCCACCGCCGCCCGCCGGAGGAGCAGCGGTAGGCGGAATCAAAGACCGGCTTGCCGTTCTTGCCTGGGCCGCCTATCCATGGCTGCAGGCTCGAACCCGGCCCGCACCGGAGGCGCCATGACATCGCTCGCGATCCCCGCCGTGTTCATGCGCGGCGGCACCAGCAAGGCCATCATGTTCCATGCCCGCGACCTGCCGTCCGACCGGGCGCAATGGGATGCGATCTTCCTCGCCGCGCTGGGCAGCCCGGATCCTTACGGGCGCCAGCTCGACGGCATGGGCGGCGGCGTCTCCTCGCTGTCGAAGGCATGCATCATCGCGCGCTCGATGCGTGACGACGCCGATGTCGATTACACCTTCGCGCAGGTGCAGGTGCGCGAGGCGCAGGTCGACTACAAGGGCAATTGCGGCAACATGCTGTCGGCGGTCGGGCCGTTCGCGGTCGACGAGGGGCTGGTGCAAGCCGCCGGCGACAGCGCGACCGTGCGCATCTTCAACACCAACACGCGCAAGCTCATCCACGCCCGCTTTCCGCTGCAGGACGGGCGGGCCCAGGTCGAGGGCGAGCTCGCCATCCCCGGCGTCCACGGCACCGGCGCGCCCGTCAAGCTCGATTTCATCGCCCCGGGCGGCGCCACCACCGGCACGCTGCTGCCGACCGGCCGGCCGCTCGACCGGCTCGAAGTGCCCGGCCTCGGCACGCTCGACGTGTCGATGGTGGACGCCGCCAATGCCTGCGCCTTCGTGCGCGCGCGGGACGTCGGCCTCACCGGCCGCGAGCTGCCGGAGGAGCTCGAGGCCAATCTCGCCGCGCTCGCCAAGCTGGCGGAGATCCGCATCGCCGCGTCGCAGGCCATGGGCATCGCCAAGAGCGCGGCGGAGGCGCGCGCCATCAGCGTCGTGCCTTTCATCTGCGTGGTCAGCGCGCGCGCCGATGCGCCGACGCTGTCGGGCGAGCGGGCCAAGGCCGGCGACATCGATTTCGCCGCGCGCTTCGTCTCGAACGGCCAGCCGCATCGCGCGCTGCCGCTCACCGGCTCGCTCTGCACCGCCGTCGCGGCGCGCATCGCCGGCACGGTCGTGGCGGAAGCGCTGGGCGCGGCGGCGGGCGAAGGCGCGCTGCGCATCGGCATGCCCTCGGGCGTGCTGACCGTCGCTGCCGATGTCGCGCCCGGCGAGAGCGGCGGCTGGGTCGCGCGCAGCGGCTCCTTTTACCGGACGGCGCGGCGGCTGTTCGACGGCCGTGTGCATGTGTCGCTTGGCGACGCCGCTGGCGCCGCGCGCGGCCCGCACCGCCTGACGGAGGTTGCCTAGCCGGCGGGTCCTGCTGATATCCTGATAAGAATTCGCCGGCGGGGAGGGTGAGACGGTGGCGGTCGCGACGGGCGCATTAACGGAGCCGGATCGGCGAGTCCGGCGCGCCGCGCGCGGGCGGCTCGGCGGCTGGCTGTGGTCGGCGCTGCTTCTCGCGGTGCTCGCCTTCCTCGTCCTTTATCCCATCGCCATGCTGCTCTACGGCGCGCTCAGCGGCGCCAACCCGGTGGTGGACGGCTTTCACCTCTCGGCGCTGTCGCTCGACAATTTCAGCACCGTGCTCGCCAACAGCAACGTCCATGTCGCGCTGCTCAATACGCTGGTCGCCTGCAGCGGCGGCACGGCCATCGCGGTGGCGATCGGCCTCGCCTTCGCGTGGATCGTGGTGCGCACCAACACGCCCTGGAACGGGCTGATCGCCCTCGCCGGGCTGCTGCCGCTATTCGTGCCGCCGCTCGTCGCGGGCATCGCCTGGACCATCCTCGGCTCGCCACGCACCGGACTCATCAACACCCTGCTCGCCGCGATCGGCCTCGGCTGGCGCGTCAACTTCTATTCGATGGCCGGGCTCATCGCCGTCTTCGGCATGTATTACGCGCCCTATGTCTACATGTTCACCGCGGCGGCGCTGCGCAACATGGACCCCGCGCTCGAGGAGGCGGCGGAGATCGCCGGCGCCAGCGCGCTGCGTACCCTGCTCACCGTCACCTTCCCGCTGATCGCGCCGGCGATCATCTCGGGGATGCTGCTGTCCTTCATCATCATGCTCGGCATCTACGGCATTCCCGCGGTGCTCGCTCTTCATCCTTGCCATCCGCGAGCTCGGCTCGTCGCTCTTCCTCTACAGCAGCGATTCGATGGTCATGGCCGTGCTGCTGCTGGACTACTACAATCAGAACATAAACATCACGGCCGCCTTCAGCGTGGTGCAGACGGTATTGCTGGGCGTGCTGATCGGCGTCGCCCACTGGCTGTCGCGGGGCGCCGCCGACAGCGGCGTCGGCCGCGCCGGCTGAGGCGGGCGCCGGTCACAGGCAAGGGAGGACACGGCAGATGGATCGGTCATTCATGTCGCGGCGCGCAGTCTTGGCCGGTGCGGCCGGGATGGCGACGACGCTGGCGAGCGGACGCGCCAGCGCGTTGGAGACGCCCTTCGGCCCGCCCGGGCTGATCGAGGCGGCGCGCAAGGAGGGCAGCTTCGTCTATTACACCGCCAATTTCGCCGAGGTGGAGCGCGAGGTCATCATCGCCTTCAACAAGCGCTTTCCCTTCATCAGGGTCGAGATGGTGCGTGCGCCCGGCGGCCAGCTCATCACCCGCGTCAAGACTGAGGCCGCCGCCGGCAAGCTCGCCGCCGACATCGTCGACCATTCCGACCGCGGCCTCATGCTGGAGCTCGTGGATCTGTTCCAGGACTACGCGCCGCCCAACGCCGCCGATTACATCCCCGACGTGCTGGTCTCCCCCAGGCTGTGGCCGCGCGCCACTCTGGCGTGGTCGATCGCCTACAACACCGAGCTGGTGAAGAATCCGTCCAAATCCTGGATGGACCTGACCAATCCCGAATACGGCGACGGCGTCATCGGCCAGGTCATCGGTCCCTCCGGCGGCACGACCTGGACGCGGATCATGTTCGAGCGCCAGGTGCTGGGCGAGGATTATTGGGAGCGGCAGGCGGCGACCAAGCCGGTGCTCTATCCCTCGGGCGCGCCGCTCTCGGACGCGCTGGTGCGCGGCGAGGTACAGATCGCGCCGGTCCTCTACAACATCGTCTGGACCAAGAAGCGCGACGGCGCGCCGCTCGAGATCTTCTTTCCGCCCGAGGGCGTGCCGATCAACCCCTATGCCAGCGGTATTCCCAAGACGGCGGCGCATGCCAACGCCGTCCGGCTGTTCCTCAACTGGAACCTGTCGGAGGAGGGGCAGACCTTCATGATCAAGGAGCTCGGCAACCTCACCTCGCTCAAGCGCGCGCCGTTCTATCCGTCCGGCTTCGATCCCAAGCTGGTGAAGGTCTGGGTGCCCAATTTCGAGCAATACCAGAAGCTCCATGCCGAATGGATGGGGCAATGGAACAAGACCTACGGCTATCGCCAGTGAGGTGAGCGGCGGCCGGTCGAGCGCAGAGATCTAACAGCATGTCGGCGGATCTGCGCGTCGAGCAGCTGCGCAAGGTGTTCGCGACGGGCCGGCCTGCCGTCGACGGCGTGAGCTTCGACGTTGCCGCCGGCGAGATCGTCGTGCTGCTCGGCCCGTCCGGCTGCGGCAAGACGACGACGCTGCGCTGCGTCGCCGGGCTCGAGCAGCCGAGCGCCGGGACGATCGCCATCGGCGGCGCCGTCGTGTCGGCGCCGGAGCGTGGCGTGCTGGTGCCGCCGCGCAAGCGCAACATCGGCATGGTGTTCCAGTCCTACGCCGTGTGGCCGCATATGACGGTGTGGCAGAACGTGGCCTACCCGCTGCGCACGCGCCGGCTCGCCCGTGCCGAGCTCGCCGGCAAGGTCGAGGCGGTGCTCGCGCTGGTCGGGCTGTCGGATTATGCGCATCGTCCGGTGACCGCGCTCTCCGGCGGCCAGATGCAGCGCGTGGCGCTGGCGCGGAGCCCGTTTATGAGCCGCTGCTGCTGCTGCTCGACGAGCCCTTGAGCAATCTCGATGCCAAGCTGCGCCTGCGGCTGCGCGACGATTTGCGCCGCATCATCAAGAAAAGCGGCGTCACCGCGCTCTATGTGACGCACGACCAGTCGGAGGCGGTGGCGCTCGGCGACCGCATCGGCGTGATGCGCGACGGCAAGCTGCTGCAGCTGGCATCGGCCGACGCGATCTACAACCGCCCGGTCGATCTGTTCGTCGCATTTCACCGGTGCCTCCAACCTGCTCGCCGGGCGCGTGCTGGAGCGGCCGGGCGATTTCGGCGTGATCGAGACGGGATCGGACGGTGCCGGCTCGGGCCATCGCCTCACGGCGTGGCTGCCGCAGAGCATCGCCGCGGGCGCGCGGGTGACGGTCGCGGTGCGCCCCGAGAATGTGCGCTGCGGCGCCGACGGCGCCGCCCTCGGCGAAGCAACCGCTTCACCGCGCGCGTGCTGGCGCTGCGCTTCGAGGGCGTGCAGACCGTCTACGAGCTGGGCGCGCTCGGCCACCGCATCGCCGCGGTCGAGATCGGCACCAGCACGCGCCATCCCGTCGGCAGCACGCTCGACGTGACGCTGCCGCCCGCCTCGTGCTGGGCCTATCCGGCGGATGACGGCGCGGCGCTGGCGTAGCGCGTCATGCGAGGGACGGACGCCGCCGTCGGCGGCTGGTCGGGCGCGTGAAAATCGTCGATCCCATAGCATCCCGATCGACACCTGTCGCGATGGAAACGGGAGTTCCCGGACCCCGCATGAACGCGTCGGCAATGCGCCGGCTGAGCGTTGCGGGCTTACCCGCCTCACACGTCGATGTCGGCAACGCCGGCGCCGGCTAGACCAGCGCTCGCAAATCCGCCTGCGCCGTGAGCAAGGCCTCGGCGGCGCTGCGCGCGTCGCGCTCGAGCGCCTGTCGGCGCGCGAGGATCTTCTTGCTGAAGGCGGCGAGTTGCGCGACGCCCTCCGATAGCGCGCGCTCGAGCCTGGCCCTTTCGGTCAGCATCCGCTGCTCGACGGTTTGCTTGTCGATGGCGGAGACGCCTTTCTTGGGATCGAACACGAAGCGCGCCTCCTTCTGCCGGCGCCACACCTTGAGGCGCTTCAGCATGATAGGGCCGATGCCCGGCACCGCGAGGACGCGCTGATCGACGATGTCCGCGGCCGTCGCGATGCCATAGGATTGCAGCACGGTGATCTTGGCGTCGCCGACGCCTTTGATATTGGCGCCGTCCAGCGGGCAGCGGTCGAGGAACGCCGTCAATTGCGCGCCGTCGCGGTTCGTCTCCAGATCGAGGAGGCGGCGCAGCCGCTCGTGCGGCAGCCGGTCGTAATCCGCCTTGAGCTTCTCCAGCGCCAGCCGCCGCTGCACGAACTCCTCGTTTCCCGCCTCGATCTTCCATTGCTGCTCGATCGCGGTGCAGCGCTCGCGGGCCTTGAGCGCGGCCTGCTCGAGCTCGGCCTTGCCACGCTTCTTCGCCACCGGCGGCATCGCGGCCCAGGACAGGAGGATGAGGATCGCCACCGCCGACGGCCAGAAAATCGCGTCGGCGACCGTCGACAGCGGGCCGACCAGCTTCGCCACCGGAATGATGACGACTGTCGTCAGAGCGAGCGCGATCGCCATCCGCTTGCGCGGGCGCCGCGCCGGTGGTGTCTGCGGCGCGGCCTTCGCCTTGGTCGCCTTCAGCGCCGCCGGCGGCGGCAAGGGCGGCGCCGCGCCCGGATCGGGTATGGCGCGCATCTCCTGCCACAGCACGGCGATGTCGATGCCGCCGGGTTGCGGGCCCGCTCCGGGCAGGAACACCACCGGGAAGAGCATGAAGCCGCCGGTCGCCTCGATCTCGCACCACGGGCATTTGCCTGTTACGGCGAGGTATTCATGGCCCGGGTTCGCCGCGCATTTCCGCAAGGCCTGCGCCAGCTCGCCGAGCGCCGCTATCCACACCTCCGGCTTCGGCCGCGCCCCCTCGCGCGATCCCTCGGGCGCGAACGCCCGCTCGAACAGCAGCGCCAGGTTCCTTGTGACGCCGTTCAGGCTGAGACTCCCCGGCGGCGGCTTCATCTGCAGCGCGAGCGCGTTGGCGCCATAGGCGAAGCGGTATTCCTTGATCGCGCGCTCGATCGGCATGTCGCCGGCGCCCAGATAGCGCCCGGAAAACGGATGCCGAGCCATGAACAGGAGCTGGAACACGATGACGGCGAGGCCGAAATTGTCGTGGTTCGGCGTCCTGAGGATCTGCTTGTAGCTGGTGAGGCGCTGGAATTCCGGCGGCTGATGCGTGGAGACACCGACATCGCAGAACCAGCGCTGTCCGTTGGCGCTCACCTGAAAGCTGTCGCAGTCGATGAGCTTCACTGTCGCGTCTGGGGCGACCACCAGATTGCCGTGGTTGACGTCGCCGATGACATGTCCGCTCTCGTGGATCACCGCGAAGGCGCGCGCGGCGTTAGCGGCGGCATGGATGAGGAAGGCCCACCCGGCCGAGGGAAATTCCTGGAGACGCAGCTTCGGACTGTACAGGTTGAACGCCGGCTTGTGCCCCGAGATCCGGGGCATCAGGAAGCCGAGGACCGGGCCGCCGCGGGAGGCCGCGTGGATCGCGCTCGTCGGCCATGCCGCGAGCTTCAGCAGTCGGTCGGTGCCGAGTTTCGCCATGGCGACGATTTTCGCGGATTTCTCCGCGCCGGGAGGGTGGTGGTAGAGCTTTGCGACGAGGTTGGCTTGATCGGCGAGCGCGTAGACGCTGCCTTCGCCGCCCTTGCCGAGCTCGGCGCCGAGGCGCAGCGGACGCCCGCTCGCGTCAACCAGCGGACGCGGATTTGGCTGCTGCAGCATGGATCGCCGACGGTTGTTCCTGCGGCGCCGGACGGCGCGTCGCCATGATCAAGGTCTTGTCATCGTCGGTGCGGTCGCAGACCTGCTTGGAGCCGAGATAGTGCAGCAAGGCCGGCGACGTCTCGCCCGTCGCCGGCGGCTTTGTCCCCGCCAGCCAGCGGAACAGCGGGCGAAAGAACGGCGCGTGCGCCGTCTTGCCCGCGAGGTCGAGCACCAGCCGCTCGATGCCGTCGGTGAACAGCGCCACCTCCTCGATGGGACCGTGACGGATCTCGATCTCGAGCGCGCGGGCCGCCTCGCGCTGCGTCACGAAATTGGTGGTGTTGGCGAACTCGCCGTGCTGCGGCCAGAACACCCAGTCGTACTCGCCGCGGCCGTGCGGCCCGGATACCACGATCGCGCCGTCGCCGATCTGGAAGAAGACGGCCCGCTCATCCGCGATCACCGCGCCCAGCGCCGTGCAGGCGAAATCGCCCGAGCGGATGCCGGCCCGGGCGGCGCGCGCTGCGATCTTCCGGCGCAGCTTGCTGAGCCAGGCGAGGATGAACGGGCGGTCGATCGCGGCGATGCCATGGTCCCGGCACGCGGTGCCGAATTCATCCAGGAACAGCGCGACCGCCAGGCGCGCGCCTTCCTCGGAGCGGCGCGCGCTCCCCGCGCCGTCGCTCGCCATCGCCAGAAGAACCGTTCCGCCTCCGCTTGTCTCGACGACGCGGCAGGACCCGGCATCCTGGCAAGGCGAGCCGTTCTTTTCGTGCGAGGTCCCGGCCACGGAGGCGTAGGCATAACGCCACGCCGCGGTCATTCGATCGTCGCCCACCCGCTCGGCGTCACCGGGTTGTTGAGCTGCACAGCGTCGCTCGGCTTGGAACGCGACACCTGCCCGAGGGAGCTCGACAGCCAGGAGAAGAGATCGCGGTAGCGCATTCCCTTGAGCCGCAGCGGCTCGCGCACGGCGATCTGGCCGAGAATGTCCATCTTCGCATTCTCGACGCCGACGGCAAAGAACGAGAACGCCTTCTTCTCGTTGTTGTCGCCCGCGCGGATCAGCGCCGCGGCGCTCTGCCATGCGTCGGTCGGCCCGCCATCGGTGATGAGGAAGATCCACGGGCGGTAGTAGCTGAGGCCGGTCTGCTTATAGACCTGCTTGCGCGCGTCGAGCATCTTCAAGCCCTGCTCGATCGCCGCGCCCATCGGCGTCTCGCCGCCGGCGCGCAAGGTCGGCGGCATCCACAGATCGGGCGTCTGGAACTCGCTCTGCACCTGCACCGGCCCGAAAGTGATGATGCCGACTTCGACGCGCTGCGCCGCCATGGCATCGGCCGTCAGCTCGTCCTTGAACGCGACGAGGCCGGCGTTCAACTCGGCGATGCGCTGTCCGCGCATCGACCCGGAGGTGTCCAGCAGCAGCAGGCACGGGCAGCGTGGCTCGGGGTTCCCGACGATATCGGGCGTCGGGAACGGCATTTGATCGTCCAACAGATGGTCGTCGGTCATGGCAACATTCTCCCAGTTTCGGCCGGCAGGCGCGCCTCGACGCAATTCCTCGGTCTCTGTTCTCCGGTCTTTGTTGCGATTTTTGTCGGCTTGTTCCGTGTAATCGCGCCAAAGCCCGGAGGATCGCGACAAGGCTCAACACGAATACAGCCGCCGCCCTAAGAATGTGTTGCCGACGCGAGGGCCTCCGCGATTTCCCCTCGGCGGCCGAAAAAATGCCCCAGGAGGGGCTTCCCGCCAGTCCGACGGTGGCCCCGGGTCCCGCGCTCGTCTGGCATTGAACGATGTCCGTCGGCGAAAAATGATTCCGGTTCCCAAACCGGAGCCTCGAATCATGCGATATGAACTCACCGACTGCGAATAGAATGTCATCAAGCCGATGCTCCCGAACAAGCGGCGTCGCGCCCGCGTTGCCGGCGCCGCGATGAGCGCTACAATCGGCCATGGCCGCGCGCTTCCTCCGCCTCCATCCCGGGCCGCCGCAAGAGGCGGCGGTGGCGGGGATCTATCTCGCCCACGCGCTGCATCGGCTGGGCAGCGCTGCGCGACCCTTCGTCTACGCCGACTTCGTCGCCAGCCTCGATGGCCGCATCGCGCTCGACGATCCCCGCAGCGGCGAGAGCCGGCTTCCGGCGGCGCTGCGCAGCGCCCATGATTTCCGCCTGCTGCTCGAGCTCGCGGCGCAGGCCGATTGCCTCGTCACGCATGGCGGCTATCTCCGCGCCATCGCCGCCGGAGGGCTCGACGATATCCTGCAGGTGGGGACGCGCGAGGGCACGCGCGACTTGGCGCAGTGGCGCAAGGCGAACGGCCTGGCGCCGCAGCCCGCCGTGGCGATAGCCAGCGCCAGCCTGGATTTTCCCATCCCGACGTCGCTGGCGCAGCACGGGCAGCGCGTCCTGGTCGCCACCGGCGCGGCGGCGCCGGCGGACAAGCTCGCCCAGCTCAGGGCGCAGGGCTGCGAGGTCATCGTCGCCGGGCAGGGACGGTATGTCGAGGGCGCGCCGCTGACCCGGGCGCTGGGCGCGCTCGGCTTCCGCAGCCTCTTTCTCCTGGCCGGGCCGCGCATGCTCGAGACCATGCTGCGCGACCGCGTGCTGGCGCGTCTCTACCTCACCATCGCCCATTGCCTGCTGGGCGGCGCGGCGTTCCACAGCCTGATCGCCGGGCCCGAGCTGGGGCCGGCGGGGCGGCTGCTGCTGTCGTCGCTCCACTACGACGCGGCGGAGCCGGAAGGCGCCGGCCAGTGGTTCGCGCAATTCGAGGCGCCGCGCGCGGGCAGCGCCGAGGAGGGATGATGGCCCCTGTCGCGCTTGCCGCTGCCGAGCAGGGGAGCGGGCCGCCGCTCCTCATCCTGCACGGGCTGTTCGGCTCCGGCCGCAACTGGTCGACGCTGGCGCAGCGGGTCGCCGCGTCCCACCAGGTCTTCGCGCTCGACGCGCGCAACCACGGCGCCTCGCCCTGGGCGGAGAGCATGAGCTACGCCGACATGACCGAGGATTTGCTGGCGTTCCAAGCCGCGCGCGGGCTCGGCCGTGCCGCCGTGATCGGCCACAGCATGGGCGGGAAGGCGGCGATGCTGCTGGCGCTGCATCATGCCGAGGCGGTCGAGCGCCTCGTCGTCGTCGACGTTGCGCCGGTCGCCTATCCGCCGGCGCTCGCCGCCTATGTCCAGGCGATGCGCGCGGCCGATCTCACCGGCGTGTCGCGCCGCGCCGAGGTCGACGCGCAGCTCGCCGGCGCCGTCACGAGCCCGGCCGAGCGCGCCTTCCTGCTGCAGAATCTCGTGCTGGAAGGTGGGCGCGCACGCTGGCACCTCAACCTCCCGGTGCTGGAGCGCTTCATGCCGGACATATCGGGGTTCCCCGCGCCCGCCGCTGGGGTTTCTTTTGGCGGGCCGGTCTTGTTCGTCGCCGGCGAGCGCTCGAGCTATGTCCGGCCGGAGCACCGGCCGGCGATCGAGCGCCTGTTCCCCCATGCGCGCATCGTCCGCGTGGCGGAGGCGGGCCATTGGCTCCACGCCGAGCGCCCCGACGCCTTTCTCGCGCTCGTGACGCCCTTCCTTGCCGGCGCCGGCTAAGTCCCGACGGTCACGATTTGGTGAGTGCTCCCCGCCGCCCTGTGCGGGGGCCGCGCGATGCCGGGCAATTGACGCGAAATACAGGAATAGCCAACCGGCTATTAAGGTGGTTCATGTAATCTTTGCCTTTCCTTTGTGGGAATCGCGAAGATGCCAGCCGAAGACGGCGCCAATAACAAAGCTGCCGCCAAGACGCCTACCGGCGCACCGGTCGGCGCGGATGGGCGCTCCGGCAGCGCCAACAGCGCCTGGATCCTGCCGGCCTATCTCGAGACCGCCGATGGCCGCCGCATCGACTGCACGCTGCTCGATGTCTCCTCGCGCGGCGCGCGCCTCGTCGCGTGGGAGCCGCTGGCGGAAGGCGAGACGGTCATGCTGCGCTCGCGCGATCTCGGCGACACCTGTGCCCGCGTGTTGTGGGTCGGCGCCGATACCGTGGCGCTTGAGTTCGTGCGCGGCGATGCGGCGGGCGCGACGCAGATCGCGCTGCCGCGCGCCCTCGTCGTCGAGGACGACGAGGCGATGCGCGAGCTGCTGCGGCGCGCGCTCGAGCGCTCAGGCTTTGCCGTCGCGACCGCCGCGACGGGGCGCGAGGCGCTCAAGCTGTTCGGCGAGCGCCAGGTCGATCTCGCCATCACCGATCTGATGATGCCGGAGATGGACGGATTGACGCTGATCCGCGAGCTTATGCGCGTGCAGCCGAGCGCGCGCATCATCGTCATCACCGGCGCGGCGAGCGGCCACGACACCGCCCGCGCGCTTGGCGCCAAGGCCGTCCTGCGCAAGCCCGTGGCGCCGTCGGACCTCGCGCGCATCGTGCAGAATGTCCTGGCCGGCGAGCCCGGCGGGCGCCCGCCACCGGCGGCTTGAGCTCGGGCGCGGCCGGACGACGGCGCGCATTTAAGCGATGTTTGCGCGGCATTTCGCTCGAAAGTCGTGCTTAACCCGGATGAAATGTAGATTACTCTATTCTGTCACCCGCGTGCCGAGGCGCCAGTGGAGGTCGTTATTTCGCAGCGATCGGGAAAAACGAGGATGGCCGGCATTGCGCAAGCGGTCGCGGCATGGACCGCCGGCCTCGACGCGGCGATCGCGGATGTGTCGCGCTCGCTGACGGCGCTGCGCGGCCGCGCCAGGCAGGCGCTCGCGCGCCGGCAGAAGTCGTGGCAGCGCCACGCCAAGAGCTGGCTCGCGCGTGCCGAAGACGCTCGGCTGCGTGTCGCCGAAAGCGCGGCCGCGCGCGCTCTCGCGGCGCGGATCCGCCGCGCCAAAGCCGTCCTGGCGCGCTCGCGCAAGACCTGGATGCTCGCCGCCAAGCGCAATGCAGCGACGCTGTCGCGGTCGCACACGGCGTGGATAGCGGGCATCACTGGCGCGCTCGCTGTCACGTTCATCGGCTTGTTCATCTGGATGTCCTGGCATTCGCGCCACATCGTCCTTGCCGACACGTATATCTCGAGCTCGAACCTGGCCCTCTCGGTCGAGCAATTCGTCGCGCACACCATCGACTCGGTCGACAAGTCGCTGACTGCGGTCATCGAGGACATCGACGCGAATGGTGCGTCGCCCGACCAGCCCCGCGCCGCACTGGCCGAGCGCGTCCGCCGCACGCCGGAGCTGACCGGCCTGATGATCGTCGATGCCGCCGGCCGCGTGCGCTCGCGGTCGATGCCGTTGGGGAAGCGCTCGCTCAACGCGTCGGACAAGAAGTATTTCGCCTTGGCGCGCAGCGGCGCCGGCATCTGGTTCGCCGTCGGCGAACCGCGGGGCGCTCGCGCGGCCGCCACGCATGTCATCGTCGCCAGCCGGCGCTTCAACCGGCCGGACGGCAGCTTCGGCGGCGTCGTCGCGGCGACGATCAATCCCGAATACATGCAGCGCTTCTTCTCGACGCTGACCGTCGGCGAGCGCGGCGTCATCGCGCTGGAGACCATGGACGGCACGCTGCTCGTGCAGCGGCCGCAGGTCGAGGACGAGGTCGGCAAGAATTACGGCTCCTCGGTGCTGTTCAAGGGCATGCTGCCCTGGGCGTCCTCCGGCGTCTTCCCGATGCAGTATGAGACCGACGGCCTGTGGCGCATCGTCGGATATCAGCGCGTGGAGCGCCTGCCGCTGGTGGTGCAGGTCGCGCTGGACGAAGACGAGGCGCTGGCGAACTGGCGCCACACGACCTTCATCGAGGCGGTCGTCGTCCTGGTGATGCTTGGCGTGCTGGCGCTGATGGCGGTCGTGCTGCAGCGCCAGCTCCAGGGCCGCCTGGTGGCGAACCGCAAGCTCAGGGCGACGGTCGGCGAGCTCGAGCGGGCGCGCGTCGCCGCCGAGGCGTCGAGCCGCGTCAAGAGCCAGTTCCTCGCGAATATGAGCCACGAGCTGCGCACGCCCTTGAACGCCATCATCGGTTTTTCCGAGATGATCCGCGATGCGATCATGGGGCCGGTCGCCACGCGCTATCGCGAATACGCGCACGACATCCACAATTGCGGCCGCCTGCTGCTCGGCGTCATCAGCGACGTGCTCGACCTGTCGAAGGTCGAGGTCGGCCGCCTCGACCTGCACGACGAGCAGGTTGATCTGGCGAAGGTGGTCGGCGACTGCCACCGTCTTGTCTCCGAGCGCGTCAAGACCGGACGCCTCGAGCTTGCCATCGACCTGCCGCCCGGCTTGCCGATGCTGCGGGGCGACGAGCTGCGCCTGAAGCAGATCGTGCTCAACCTGCTATCCAACTCGGTGAAATTCACCCCCGCCGGCGGCCGCGTCACGCTGTCGGCGGCGGTGGCGCCGGACGGCAGCCTGGCGCTGGCGGTGTCGGATACCGGCATCGGCATGAAGCCCGAGGAGATTCCGATCGCGCTCGAGCCGTTCCGCCAGATCGACAGCGTGCACACCAGGCGCTACGAGGGCACCGGGTTGGGGCTGCCGCTGGCGCGCACGTTGGCCGAGCTCCATGGCGGCACGCTCCACATCGACAGCGTGCCGGGGCGCGGCACCACGGTCACCGTGACATTGCCGCCCGAGCGCCTCATCGACGCGCGCGCCAAATCCCCGGTCATGCGCCTCTCCGGCGATATCGACGCCGCGCCGAATTCGCGCATGGGCGGCGCCCCCCGCGCGGGCTGAGCACGGCCCGGCACGCGAGCGCGCGCCTTCCGCTCACGGCCACGCCGCTTCCGGCGGCAGTGACATCAGGATGGCCTCGACATTGCCGCCGGTCTTGAGGCCGAACAGCGTGCCGCGGTCGTAGAGCAGGTTGAACTCGACATAGCGGCCGCGGCGCACCAGCTGGTGGCGGCGCTGCTCCTCCGTCCAGGGGCGGAGCATGTGGCGGCGTACGATCGCGGGATAGACGCCGAGGAAGGCCAGGCCGACGGCGCGGGTGAAGGCGAAGTCGCGTTCCCACTCGCCGCTCTCGAGATAGTCGTAGAAGATGCCGCCGACGCCGCGCGGCTCGCCGCGGTGCTTCAGGTAAAAATACTCGTCGCACCACGCCTTGAAGCGCGGGTAGTACGCTGCGTCGTGCGCGTCGCAGGCGAGCTTGAGGGCGGCGTGGAAGTCGCGCGTGTCGGCCTCGTCCGGGAACATCGGCGTCAAATCGGCGCCGCCGCCGAACCAGCTCTTGGCGGTGCGGATGTGGCGCGTGTTCATGTGCACCGCCGGCACCAGCGGCGAACGCAGATGCGCGACCAGCGAGATGCCCGAGGCCCAGAAGCGCGGATCCTCGGCGGCGCCGGGTATCTGGGTGCGGAACTCGGGCGAGAATTCGCCCCACACCGCCGAGACGTTGACGCCGACCTTCTCGAAGACGCGCCCGTTCATGATCGCCATCGTGCCGCCGCCGCCGCCCTCCCGCGCCCAGGGTTTGCGCGCGAAGCGGCTGGCGGCATCCTCCTGCGGCCGCTCCGCCGCGAACTCGTCCTCGATCGCCTCGAAGGCGGCGCAGATGCGGTCGCGCAGCGACTGGAACCACTCGGCCGCGCGCTGCTTCATCGCCTCGTCGGGAACGGCATCGGCGATCATGAAGGCTCCATCGGAAATTGACCGGTCTGCCGCAATGCCTCGCCCAGCACCAGCGCCGCGGCGAGCGCCACGTTGAGCGAGCGCAGGCCGGGCCGCATCGGCACGCGCAAGCGCGCATCGGCCGCCTGATGCACCGCGTCGGGCACGCCAGCGGTCTCGCGCCCGAGCAGCAGCGTGTCGTCGGCGCGGAAGGCGAAGCGATGATAGGCGAGAGGCGCCCGCGTCGTCAGCAAAACCAGCCGGCCGCGCGGCACGGCGCGGAAGCTCGCCCAGGATTCATGGCGCGCCAGCGCGGCGTCGGCGAGGTAGTCCAGCCCGGCGCGCTTCAGGCGGCGGTCGCCGAGCACGAAGCCGCAAGGCTCGATGATGTCGATGGCGACGCCGAGGCACGCACTCAGGCGCAACAGCGCACCGGCGTTCTGGGGAATGTCCGGCTCGTAGAGGGCAAGGCGCATCGCCGGAGGGAAGCGCGCCCGGGCGCGGTTTGGCAAGCACCACGGCTAACAACCCCCTGCGATGTCAGGCGGGAGCGGGCGTCTGTGCGGCAGGATGTCGCATAGGCGGAAGCGATCCACAGTATAGGTTCCGCGCCGTCTATATCCTGCCCGGCGGGGCCTCTGCGGAGGGGGCTTCCCCACGGGAAGCCCGGGGCGGGTCAGGTTGCAAGGGAGAGGTGCGCGATGGCGGATACGGCGCAACCGAAGCCGATGGGTGCGCATACCTCGGATTCGGCGTCGCGGCGCGACTTTCTGACGATCGCCGCTGCGGCGGTCACCGGGGTCGGTGCCGCCGCCGCGATCTGGCCGTTCATCGACAGCATGAATGCCGCCAAGGATACGCTCGCGGCCGGCGCGCCGGTCGACATCGACATCTCGCACATCCAGCCGGGACAGCAGATCGTGGTGCTGTGGCGCAGCCGGCCGATCTTCATCATGAACCGCACCGAGGACGAGCTTAAGAAGCTGCAGAGCAGCGAGGATACGAGCCAGCTGCGCGATCCCGATTCGAGCGTGTTGCAGCAGCCGGACTACGCCAAGAACTGGCACCGGTCGATCAAGCCCGAGACCCTTGTGCTGGTCGGCATCTGCACGCATCTGGGCTGCATCCCCAGCTTCATGCCCGCGCCGGGCGGCGACCTCGGCCCTTCATGGCCGGGCGGCTATTTCTGCCCGTGCCACGGCTCGCGCTACGATCTGGCGGGGCGCGTCTTCATCGGCGTGCCGGCGCCCTACAATCTGCCGGTCCCGCCCTACCGCTTCGTCAGCGACACGATCGTCCGCATCGGCGAGAACCCGGAAGGGTCGACCTTCGATTTCAACGCCATCGAGCAGGTCTAGGAGAGCCGCCATGGCTGCCCCTGCGCAACAGAACAAGATCGTGCGATGGATCGACCATCGCCTGCCGATCTTCACCTTCATGCAGCACGAGCTGCACGACTACCCGACGCCGAAGAACCTGAGCTACTGGTGGAATTTCGGCTCGCTCGCCGGGATCATGCTGGTGATCATGATCGTCAGCGGCATCTTCCTCGCCATGCAGTACACGCCGCATGTCGACTACGCCTTCGATTCCGTCGAGCGCATCATGCGCGACGTGAATTACGGCTGGCTGATGCGCTACATCCACATGAACGGCGCGTCCTTCTTCTTCATCGTCACCTATATCCACATCTTCCGCGGGCTCTATTACGGCTCCTACAAGACCCCGCGCGAGCTGCTGTGGATGCTGGGCGTCGTCATCCTGCTGCTGATGATGGCGACGGCCTTCATGGGCTATGTGCTGCCGTGGGGACAGATGAGCTTCTGGGGCGCCACCGTCATCACCAACCTGTTCTCGGCGATCCCCGTGGTGGGGCAGACCATCGTCGCTTGGCTGTGGGGCGGCTTCGCTGTCGACAACCCGACCTTGAACCGCTTCTACTCCCTGCATTACCTGCTGCCCTTCGTCATCGTCGCGGTGGTCGGGCTCCATCTCATAGCGCTGCACCAGCACGGCTCGAACAACCCGCTCGGGATCGACAAGAAGGGGCCGCAGGACAGCATCCCCTTCCATCCCTATTACACCGTCAAGGACATGTTCGGGCTGGGCGTGTTCCTGATCATCTATGCCATCTTCGTGTTCTACATGCCGAACCTGCTCGGCGACCCGCTCAACTACGAGCCGGCCAATCCGCTGCAGACCCCGCCCGAGATCGTGCCGGAATGGTACTTCCTGCCCTTCTACGCGATGCTGCGCTCGGTGCCGAACATCCTGTTCATCCCGGCGAAGCTGGCGGGCGTCATCGCCATGTTCTCGTCGATCTTCATTCTCTTCTTCCTGCCGTGGATCGACAGCTCGAATGTGCGCAGCGCACGGTTCCGCCCGATCTACAAATGGATCTTCTGGCTGCTGGTGATCGATTGCCTCGTGTTGGGATATGTCGGCGCGCACCGGCCCGAGGGCTGGTACGTCGTGATCGGCCGCATCGGCACGTTCTACTATTTCTTCCACTTCTTCCTCATGTGGCTCATCGGCAAGGTCGAGCGACCGCTGGCGCTGCCGACCAGCATCAGCGCCGCCGTCACCGCCAAGGGCGGAGGGCGCATGGCGCCCGCCGCCTCGCGGCCGATGGAGAAGCCGTGATGCGCAAGCTCGCTCTGCTCGCCGCCGGCATCGCCGCCCTGTCGCTCGGCGCCGTGGCGTCACACGCCCAGGAGGAAGTGACGCCGCCCAAGGTGAACTGGTCCTTCGACGGCCCGTTCGGCACCTTCGACCGCGCCGCCGCGCAGCGCGGCTTCCAGGTCTACGAGGAGGTGTGCTCGCGCTGCCACTCGATGAACCTGCTGCATTACCGCGATCTCACGGGCATCGGCTACACCGAGGAGCAGGTGAAGGCGTTCGCCTCGCAGAAGCAGGTGACCGACGGGCCCAACGACCAGGGCGAGATGTTCCAGCGGCCGGGCCGCCCCTCCGACAAGTTCGTAGCGCCGTTCCCGAACGAGCAGGCAGCGCGCGCCGCGCTCAACGGCGCGCGGCCGCCGGACCAGTCGCTCATCATCAAGGCGCGCCCCGACGGGCCGAATTACGTCCACGGCATCCTCACCGGCTACAAGGATCCGCCGCCCGCGGGGGTCAAGGTCGGCGAAGGCCGCTACTACAACGAGTATTTCCCCGGCCATCAGATCGCCATGCCCCCGCCGCTCGCCGGCGACGACGTGACCTATGCCGACGGCACCAAGGCGACGCTCGATCAGGAGTCTCGGGACGTCGTCACGTTTCTTGCCTGGGCGGCCGAGCCGACCATGGAAGAGCGCAAGTACACGGGCGCCAAGGTCCTCATCTTCCTGCTGTTCATGACCGGCTTGCTGTTCGGCGCCAAGCGCAAGATCTGGGCCGACGTGCACTGACGCGTTCGTTCGCTGTTGCCCGCGCGCGACGGCGCTGAAACACTGGCGCGGGCGTGAGGGAGCACATCGGCATGGCAGCGGCGGCGCGCGTCATCGGCATCATCGGCGGCAGCGGGCTTTATCAGATCGACGGCTTGACCGATGTCGCCTGGCGTCGCGTGGCGTCGCCCTTCGGCGACGCCACGGACGAGCTGTGCTTCGGCACGCTCGCGGGCACGCGCGTCGTCTTCCTGCCGCGCCACGGCCGTGGCCATCGCGTGCCGCCGTCGGAGATCAATTACCGCGCCAACATCGATGCACTGAAGCGCGCGGGCGTCACCGACCTCATCTCGCTGTCGGCCGTGGGCAGCTTGAAGCCGGAGCTGCCGCCCGGCGCCTTCGTGCTCGCCGACCAGTTCATCGACCGCACCTTCGCGCGCCATAAGAGCTTCTTCGGCACCGGCCTCGTGGCGCATGTGGCGTTCGGCCGTCCTGTCTGCGCGCGGCTCGGCGACGCGCTGGCTGCGGCGGGCACGGAGGCCGGCATCGTCGCCCATCGCGGCGGCACGTATGTCTGCATGGAAGGGCCGCAATTCTCGACCATGGCCGAGAGCAATTTGCACCGGAGCTGGGGCTGCGCAGTGGTTGGCATGACCAATATGCCCGAGGCCAAGCTCGCGCGCGAGGCCGAGCTCTGCTACGCCACGGTCGCCATGGTCACCGATTTCGACTGCTGGCATCCCGACCACGACCACGTCTCGGTCGAGATGATCATTGGCGTGCTGCTCGCCAATGCCGACCGCGCGCGCGCCCTGGTGAAGGCCGTGGTCCCGCTGCTCGGCGCGCCGCGCGGACCGTGTCCCAATGGCTGCGACCACGCGCTCGATAACGCCCTCATCACCGCCCCCGACGCGCGCGACCCCGCCCTCCTCGCCATGCTCGACGCGGTGGCCGGCCGCGTGCTCGGCAGGCGTTAGATACCAAGATTGAGGATGGCCGGGCCTGCACCCGGCCATCACGCATTGGGATCACGCCGCCGGCTGGGCGACGCGGTCGAAGAAGCCGGTGATGGTCTGCAGGCGCTCGCCGCCGGCGACCACGCCGAAATCGGTGCCGATCACCACGGGGTCGCCGCCCTCCGGGCCGAGCTCCCAGCCGAAGCGCACGCGGTCATGATGCGCTCGCCGTCGGTCTCGTTCCACATGGCGATCATCTGCGCGAGTGGCGCCAGCGCCGGCGGCTGAGCCAGCTCGACCTCGCCTGCGAGGCCGATATCTCCACCAAGCATCTGAGCTTCCTCGAGACCGGCCGTTCGCAGCCGAGTCGC
>Ga0073928_10002462_pt1 | contig 31715 bp, 15 predicted proteins | sample PaiPotPPA55metaG_FD_76969 | JGI IMG/M metagenome (GOLD analysis project Ga0073928, IMG submission 76969) | Iron sulfur acid spring bacterial and archeal communities from Banff, Canada, to study Microbial Dark Matter (Phase II) - Paint Pots PPA... ...
GAACCTCAGTTCGCTCTTGCTGCTTAATTAAATAAGTAGCCGATCGCTCAAGCTTCGCCTACGGGCCTGTACCGATCGTCGCACAGTAGGCTGGTCTTCCCTGCTCCGTCTGAGCGGGTCGGATGAGATTGATCAGACTGGTCGCCGGCGTATCTTCGTCCGTTCTAAGTGCCGGAGACGAGACAAAAATGAACATGGAAAAAGCATGAAAGCTCTCTGTTGTTGGTAGTTTCGGACGTGGGTTCGACTCCCACCGCCTCCACCATAAACTATTGAAAATAAACACTATAACCCTCTGATTCTTTGCGTTCTTTCTATGCCCCTTTTGTGTCCTCCCAGGTTCGAACCATAATTCTGGCTCTATAGCAAGAATTGGGGGACAGAAGCTGCGGATAAAAATGGGCGTGATCGGGTAAGCAAGACGCTCGCGTGTCTTGCGGGCTACGCCAACCGTTCACGTCTGATTCCTGATCGGATCACCCCAAAAAATCCGCCAACCCACCCGTTACTAGCCACTCCCAGGCTATCCAGAACCTACGCCCAAGCTGAAAAAAACCAGGCTTGCGTTCGTGCGTTCTAGTTTTCGAACTGCGCAAAACTGACGCGTAACATATTGATTACAAATAACAATTTACCGTAAACGAACCCTATAGACGGTAAATTAACCTTGATGGGTTCGGCTCGGCAATTTACCACGGATCAGTTTTGATTGTGGATACCCGGTCATCTTCAACCGCAACTTCAAGCTGACCGCTCTACCTACTTCACTGCTATTTCGTTTAGTTTTAGAGGCCGCAATGCACCGAAAGCTCACTCAGTTGTGCCCGATCTCCACGTTTCAGCCCCGTAAAGCGTGGCTTCTTCTGACGCTCGTCATCTCGCTTTTCTTCGCAGGCCAGTCCCAACTGAACGCGCAAAGGATTACAGCCTCGCTTGGAGGGACGGTCCGCGACTCCAGTGCTGCCGTTATCCCAAATGCTCTGGTTTCCGTTACGAACGACGGGACTAAGGTAACGGTGAAGGCTCAGGTAAACAGTCTGGGACTGTTCAACGTTCCCAATTTACCTCCCGGGCCTTATACCGTCACTGTGGATGCGCCCGGCTTCAAGCGTCTTTTGCGATCGGGTTTGGTGCTGAATGTCGACCAGACCGCGCAGTTGGATCTCGTTATGGAAGTGGGATCGACCACTGAAACCGTTCAGGTAAACTCCGCCGAACCTTTATTGGAGACTCAGAGCTCCGATATCGGACAAGTCATCAGCAATCAGAGCATTGAAAACCTTCCTCTGAACCAGAGAAATCCATACAGTTTGATTCTCCTCGTCCCGGGTGTCACAGGCACGGTCAACTCCACCTTTATCGGTCTACAGTTCAACGTGAACGGCGCTAGATCTGGCAGCACAGACGTTCTGTTGGACGGTGTTCCAGCCGCTCCGCCGTCAGACAACTTCACGATTCTCAGCATCTTTCCCTCGGTCGATGCCACCCAGGAGTTCAAGGTACAGACCAGCAACTTCTCTTCGCAGTTCGGCAACGCCGCCGGCGGCATCATCAATATAATCTACAAATCTGGAACGAACGATCTCCATGGGAGTGTCTACGACTTCCTTCGCAACTCTTACCTTGATGCAAACAACTTCTTTTCCGACAGGGCAAAAGTCGCGCTGCCAAGTTTCAAACGAAACCAGTTCGGCTTCAGCCTTGGAGGCCCGGTATATATACCGAAGCTCTACCATGGGCGCGATAAGACGTTCTTTTTCGTCGACTATGAAGGTCTCCGTCAAGAAGCCGGGACTCAACTCCTGGCAAGAGTACCGACCCTCGCTGAACGGGGGGGAGACTTTTCAGGAGATGTGACCAATACGGGGGCCAAGATTGTGATCTACGATCCGCTCACTACCGTGAAAACTGTCTCTTCCTCGGGTTCTACCAGTTATTCGAGAACGGCATTTCAGGGAAATATGATCAATCCATCGCGGTTTGATGCTGTCGCCGCCAATATTCTCAAGTACTACCCTTTACCCAACACAGCCGCGTTCGGAATAAACAACTACTTCGCCAACGGCGCAAATCCCTACTCGATCAATCAATACGATATCAAGGTTGACGAGGTGATCTCCGATCGTCAGCGTGTGTCATTCCGCTTCTCCAAGAGGAACCCGGTACAAGGCTACGCTCATCTATTTCCTGCGGCGATTCAGATAGCGCAGAACGCATCGACTGGTTCTCAGCCTGCGATTGGTGCTGGATTGGACTATAGCTTCGCAGTAAGTCCAACATACATTTTTGAATTGAGGGCAGGTGTAACCCACGTCAACTACAACACTGCTACTGCCGCTGACGGATTTGATCCCACAGCATTGGGCTTCCCTTCCTATCTGGCATCGGCAGCACTTGCGAGCTCTTCAACTGCACTTACGTTTCCAGGAATAAGCCCGTCTGGGTATCTTGGGATCGGGTCTGGTGGTCAGCAGGGTAAGGGAAAGGCCGGGTATTTGCAGGACTCGTTTCTCATCAACAACACAAAGCTCCTGTCACGACATACGCTTAACTTTGGTGGAGAGTTTCGGATCTTAGCAAACAACATCAATGATGACGGTGAATCAACAGGCACCTTCAGCTTTGGCACGACCCTCACTCAAGGTCCCAATGCCCTGACAGCCTCAAGCACCGCGGGAGATGGATTTGCATCGTTTCTGCTTGGGCTAGGAACATCAGGGTCGGTCGTGCATTACTTCAAGATTGTCAACACGCTCAGTCACTACGGCGCTGCTTACCTTCAGGACGACTGGAAGGCCACTGATAAATTGACGCTTAATGTGGGCATCCGATATGACCTCTTCCGGCCAAGGACGGAGCGTCACAATCAAACGACCTACCTCGACCTTTCTGTTCCCTCCCCTCTTGCTGCAACAACTGGAATCGCAGGTCTAAAGGGCGGTCTCCAATACGCCGGAGTCAACGGCAATCCACGGAATACTACCAACCCTAACTACAAGAATTTTTCGCCTCGTCTAGGATTCGCTTACCACCTGTCCAATCCAATTGTTGTGCGCGGCGCATTTGGCATCTTCTTTGCCGACAGTCCTAACCAGGCCGCTGCCACTGTTCAGAACACGGGTTACCGTGCTACTACCCCTTACTATGGCACTCTCGATGGAGCTACGCCGAATAATTATCTCTCCAATCCTTTTCCTGGAGGCGTCTTTGTACCTGCGACTGGAAACACCCTGGGTCTTCTTACAAGCACAGGGAGTTCCATTGTCGCGGGCGTGCGTCGGCAACCTTCTCCATACTCCGAAAACTACCAGTTAGGCATCGAATATCAATTGCCGTCGAACTGGCTGATCGGCGTCTCCTATGTCGGAAGCCATGGTCTGCAACTACCTTATAGTCCTAGCTACAATCAGCTTCCCAATTCCAATCTCGCACTCGGCGGTCAGCTGTTGACTACCGTCCCCAATCCCTTCAAAGGGAAGGTTCAGGTATCTGGGCCGCTCTCCGGAGCCACCGTTCAGAAGCGGTATTTGCTCGCGCCATTCCCGCAGTTCACGACCGTCAACGGTTATCAGGATGTTGGGGCGATCTCTCATTACGATTCAGTGCAAATACGCATCGAGAAGCGGTTCAGCAAGGACGCTACACTCCTTCTCTCCTACACAGGAAGTAAGTCCCTAGATGACTATTCCATCGATAACTCGAACTTTGGCTCGAATGGTACTTATCAAGATGCGAGTATCCCTCTCATGCAGGACTCATACTCGCTGTCCACCTTTGATGTGTCTCGAAACTTAGTTGTCAGTGGCGTTTATAGCCTTCCATTCGGACGTGGAGAGCGATTTGGAACCCACTGGAACCGCCTGGTCGATGCATTGTTTGGCGGATACCAACTCAATGGGATATTTACTGCTCATAATGGAACGCCGCTCGCCTTCTCCGCCAATAACGTAGCTAACATCTTCAATCCAGGCGAACGTCCCAATTGGAATGGCCAGAACGCATCGCTTGGAGGGAAGGTAGAGGACCGGCTGACAAAGTATTTCAATACTGCAGACTTCTCGCAGCCTGCTACCTACACCTTTGGAAACATGTCGCGTACATCGAGCTATCTCCGCAATCCAGGATTGATAAACCTGGACGCCTCCCTCTTCAAACAATTTGCGATAACGGAAAAGATCAGGTTGGAGCTCCGTGGTGAAGCCTTCAATATTTCCAATACTCCAGCCTTCTCTGGGCCGGACACAGGTGTGTCCGATGCGAACTTTGGCCAGATTACATCTCTAGCTAACTCCCCACGTCAGATTCAGATCGCAGCAAAGATACTGTTTTGATTAGCAAGAGAGGTTATACATCCGTTGATATACCTGAGACAGTTGCCCTTCTTTGCATTCGTGTCAGTGTTAGCTTTGCTGGCGCCTCTTTCTGCATTGGCACAAATAGAGGGTGAGATCCCGTCTCCATCCGTTCTGCAGAAGCCACCAGAGGCCTCTTACTCAGCCATAGCTGATCCGGAAGCTGTCATTGTGTCCGGTCATGCCCGCTTCACCGTCCTAACGCCGCAGCTCATCCGCATGGAGTGGGCCGCGGACGGCCACTTCGAAGATCGCCCTTCCATCGTCTTTCTCAACAGGCACCTCGTCGTACCAAAATTCAAGGTTACTCACAAAGGCAAGAGCCTCACCATTGCAACGAGTGCTCTGCTCATGAGCTACACGCCGCAGGACGATGGCAAATTTAATCCCACAAATCTCTCCATTACACTCACGGATTTCCACTCCAGCGATGCCACGCCTACTGTGTGGCATCCCGGACTTAGCGATACCGGCAACCTGCAAGGCACCACTCGCACGCTCGACGGCGTGCGAGGAGACAAAACGAATGAGCCCATCGAACCTGGGTTACTCTCCCGCAATGGCTGGACGCTGGTTGATGACTCCATGCGCCCGCTCTTCGACTCCGACGATTTCACCTTTGCTCAAGGAGAACAGAGCACTTGGCCATGGGCGATGCAGCGTCCTGCAGGTGATCGACAAGACTGGTACTTCTTCGGCTATGGGCACCGTTACAAGCAGGCTCTCGCGGATTATGTCCGCGTAGCCGGTCGCATTCCCCTACCGCCGCGCTTTGCTTTTGGTGCCTGGTGGTCGCGCTATTGGGCCTACAGCGACCAGGAGCTTGATGACCTTGCCCGCGGCTTTCGAGAGAGCAACACCCCTCTCGATGTTTTCGTGATCGACATGGACTGGCACAAGACATTGGGGATGCATTTCGAGAAGATGGACGAGTCAGGTCATAAGCAGGGCTGGGACGGCTACTCCTGGAACCCGCTGCTCTTTCCCGATCCCACTGCCTTCCTTGGAAAGCTACACCGGGATGGGTTGAAGGTTACCCTCAATCTGCATCCCGCCTCCGGTGTTCAGTCTTGGGAGGATCAATATTCCTCCATGGCCAAGGCTATGGGGCAGGACCCTGCGGAGAAGAAATATGTCCCCTTCAACATCACCAACAAGAAGTTTGCACAGAACTATATAGATCTCCTGCACCATCCGCTCGAAAAGCAGGGCATAGATTTTTGGTGGATTGATTGGCAACAGGAGAACACCACCGAGATAGCTGGTATCAGCCCAACATGGTGGCTCAACTACGTTCATTTCACCGATCAACAACGCGAAGGTAAGCGGCCTCTACTCTTCCATCGCTGGGGCGGCCTCGGAAATCACCGTTATCAGATCGGCTTCTCTGGAGATACCTTCTCGACCTGGGATTCGCTTGCCTTCCAGCCGTGGTTTACCTCCACCGCGGCTAACGTCGGCTACGCATACTGGAGCCATGACATCGGCGGACACGTACCCGGTCCCGTTGATCCAGAACTCTACACGCGCTGGGTTCAGTTCGGAGCCTTCAGTCCAATTCTTCGCACCCATACGACTAAGAACCCCGATTCAGAACGGCGTATCTGGGCATACCCCGAGCCGTACTCAAGCATCCTGAGCTCTACCTTCCAACTTCGTTACGCTTTGGAGCCCTACATCTATACCGAGGCGCGTCACACCTACGACACTGGCACCGCCTTCCTGCACCCACTCTATTACGACTACCCGGAAGCGCCGGAAGCTTATAGCAACAAGGACGAATATGCATTTGGCGACTCCATGATTGTTTCGCCGGTCGTTCATCCTGTTGACGCTGCGACACAGTTGGCGAAGCAGAGTGTCTGGATACCCAAAGGAGAGTGGGTCGAGTGGTCTTCCGGCAAACACCTCTCAGGTCCCGCGATGGTAGAACGCTCCTTCTCAATCAACCAGGAAGCGGTCTATCTTCGCACCGGCGCCATCGTTCCCATGCAGCCGCCCATGCAATACACCGGCCAGAAGCCAGTCGACCCGCTCATCATCAACGTATGGCCCTTGGTCGAAGGACAGTCTTCATCCTATGTTCTTTACGAAGATGGAAGCGACTCCGAATCCTACAAGCATGGCGTCTACGCACTCACGCCTCTTTCCGCGGTGCGGCGGGGCGATACACTCACGGTCGACATCGCCCCCGTCCAGGGCAACTATCCTAGCATGCAGACGAGTCGCGGTTACGAGCTGCGCCTGCCCGCTGACTGGCCGCCCGAATCTGTCACGGCGAACGGAGAGTTACTCCCATTGCAGCCTTCCGATGCAATCACTCGTGGGTGGTCTTACGATGGCAACACTCTTTCGACCATCGTTCGTGTCCCCTCACATCCTGTATCAGAAACTACTCGTATCGAAGTTCGTCGTGCCTCGGGGTCCCATTCAGATCTAGCGCAGTTGGACGGATTTGCCGGAGCGATCGCCCGTCTTCATTCGACCTACGATACTCTCAACCATGAGTGGCCTTTTGTCTGGTCGCCCGACCCGCTGATCGATGCGTGGCAGACCGGCGACCGGCTCAGCTACCACCCCGAAACGGCACGTGACGAGCTATCACACTTCGCGCAAAAGTACACCGCCGCACAAGCCTCTGTGCAGCAACTGCTCGATTCCATTGCGGGCCTGTCCAATGATCAACTTACCCAACAACTGATAAAGCATCCCGGCAGCAAGATAACTCCCGGGCGCGCCCAACAGTACAAGACGTCCCTTGAACGCGCTTTAGCCCAGCTAAAAGACGGCAAACCGCAATGAGTGCAGGCAGTCACAGTCTCTTTAGAAATTTATAAGGCTAGTTCTAGTAGCAAGGACGTCGAATTTATTAGGCGCACCTTGCAGAGAATGGACCCGAAGGAAGATTTCAATCGACTGCGTTTTTCCGATTACTGGACTATCGACTGTATGCAAGAGAGGAGCAGACAGGTCTCCATCGAAGATCAAATGAGCTGCGGCTTCATTCGAGTCCATCACCGATCCATTGAGGAGAAGAACATAACCAGTTTTAGTTAAATTTGGAACAAGAGCAATGTCGACATAGCTGACATAGTCTCCGCTTGTTTGCTGCTGGTTGAAATATATTTTCTGCTCTCCAGGTCCAGGTTTTTTATTCGCAAAATGAAAGAGATGAGTTTCCTTATCTTCTTCGAGAGCAAAATTTAGCTGCGGTTCGAAAAGAGAAGTCCATGGATTTCCTCTGCGGCTTCCAATTAAAATGAAATTCCCTTTCTCGAAATCCCGCACACTCATATACCGCGCATACCGTAGTGTTGCTGGAGTATTGAACTGTTGGGCCAAATCTTCGCACTGCCAGGCAATGGTCAGGTCCCCAAGGCTTGTATAGCGCCCCGCTGCAGCATTCTCCAGAGCAGTTCGTTGCAAGGGATCTGTGGAATGTGCAAGGACATTCGAGGGGTATTGACCTCCTACATAGTCGTTGATGGAGATGTCGGTATGCAGGGAGTTTTGTAGTAGGACAAGACTTGAGTCTGTGCTAACGATCGAGAGAGGAGAGCCTGACGCAAAGATACGCTGCTCGATAATATTTCGAGGTAGCCCTCTCGTTGCAGCGACAGAAGGCGATGCGGGAGTCAGCCGGTAGAAACCAATCATAATACCAAGTCCAAGGCCGAAGGCTACAAGAAGCCAATACCATTGGACCTTCAGAAGAGGTTGCAGATTCCATCGCGACCCTGCGGGTGGCTGATCTAAAAGAGCGGGTGCGGAAAGATTGTTGTCAGGGTCGGGATGCGTGCGGAAAGGAATAGGTGTTGGCTCTCGTTCGAGCTTCGAAGGTATTAAAGTTGCCGTTGTGAAAACAGCTTGCGGCCCACTTGGATTTTGCTCGAACGTGTAGACTGTATTGTCAAAAGCCTCCAAATTCTGTCGCGGCACAAAATGTGGGACATACGCTCCCTTTGGAATCACTAAGATATGTGGTTCTTCGAGACCTTCAGTAGAAAAATACTGGTCAAGCTTTTTTCGAAGATGCCCAGCCTGTACCCGAACAATATTGTCATCATTAGGATTGAAAGCTTCTCTTCGTCCAAGCACTTTGCAGGCGATTTCGTGTTCGGGGATCGCTACGCTTTCATCCAGAAGCACCCGGTGCGTTACATAGATCAGAATCTCCCGAAGCTGTGACGCCTTGATAAAGGACTTGCTCCTGACAATGCGTTGCACGAGGAGCCACCTCTCGTCGCGCTCGAGTGGGAAGTGCGCCGTTCTCGATCCACCATTATGCGTTTCTGTGCTGCCTGGGATTGGCACGTAACACCATGATTACAAACAACATTTACTGTAAATAAAGTTTGTTGACGGTAAATTAACCTTGTTTCGATTTGACTCGCAACTATATACGGGTCGGCGAGGTTTGACAAGGAAACCTTTGTATTTTCATTAGCACAAAAATTCAAAAAAAGAGGCTTTACATGAAGAAGGAAATTTTGATTGTTGTATTTTCGATACTGACCGCAGGGGCACAAGCCCAGAGTTCAGATATCGGAACCCAGGTCAATAATGAAATCGCTTCGCTCCCAACAGTGACTCAGAATTCACAAACATGGACACAAGGAACGGTCACAATTTATGCAGGCACCTACACCTACAGCACAACAATTGTCCTCAACTCCCCGTATGTGAATCTGCGCTGCGAGCCGGGCACCATTCTGACGTACACGGGATCGGGAGATGCCATCCGCATTCTGCCTAGCGCGCAGATTACAGGGCCTGCCCCAACGCAGCCCAACCAGGGCCCCTCCGTTGAGAACTGTTCCATCTACAACACATCGTCAACAGCCGTCAGCGGTATCCATGCCGGTGACATCTCCAAAATTCACCTCAAAAACGTAGCGGTGAATAACTTCAATGGGTCAGCCACATCGGCGGGCTACTGGTTCGACAATACCGTCTCGTTCACGGAGGGTATGGCGCTCGTAGATGACACATCGAACAACAACTCCATTGCCATGCGCTTCACCAATTCAGGAGGTTCCAATAGTTTTGGGTACACGTCGATTCGTGGGTTCCGCGCACAGGTCAGGGGAGGTCAAATTGGTCTTTCGGTCGAGACCGGAACATTTTTGTATCACAGTTATATCGATGCAATCGCAGAGACCTCTGATTCCACCGGTATAGTCATGTCAGTAAGTGGTACCGCTATTGTTGGAGGAAATGCAGGTGATGATGTCGTGTTTATACGAGGAGAATGTGTCAATGCCTCTGGTTCCTGCACTGGGGCAACATTGCTCAAGCTCGGAGCAACCACTCAATTCATTGCGAATGGGTTCATGAACGCATTAGGCGTCACAATGACGAATAGTATAGCTCCCGGTGCAATATTCCACTGGCAAGGAACAAGCCAGCAGAATAACACTGGTACTCGGACCGAATGGGCACTGGATGGCAACCTGCGTCTAGTCTGGGGCAACATCCCGAAGATACTGGTTACTCCGAGTAATATCCGGGCCAATGGTGGCACCTATGTTTATGGATGGTCGGTAAATCCTACATCAAATGGGGACTTTCTCGGCATATCTCCTTGCTCCGCTGGAGCCGTGCGTTTGTGCGTAGGGAATGGGACCTACGGAGACTACTCAGCTCTTGTAGAGGCTGGGCAGATTGCAGCTAGCCAGTTTCTCGGCAACTCTGCTATTCCCAGCATCGTCGCCGGCCCCGGAGCAGGCACGCTTCCAACTTCGGTCTTACTCTCTACAGGCAGCACAAGCGTCTCTGGTTCAGCATCGTTCATAACTGGTGCAGCCCCGGCGGCATCTTCCGCTGCCGTGACGATTACCTTTGCAACAGCTCTAGCGCAAGCGCCAAACGTCTGTATTCCTACAGCTCAAAACGAAGCCACAGGAACTGCATTAAACAACATCATCATTACTGCACCTAGCACCACAGGATTTGTCATATACAGTGGGCCAGTACCGCTAACCGCATCCACCGCGTACCAGATAGGCTACGCATGTTTCTAACGTACTAAAGCCCTAAGCGAAATTACGACGGTTCAAGGCGATGTTCATGCTTTCATGAAAAGAATGCCCCGGCGCAAAGAATATTGCGTCAGGGCATTCAGCTTATGAACTTTGAGGGTTAGAAGAGGATCTTCAGCGCAAGCTGTACGTTGAAGGATTCACCGAGGCCCACTCCAGGAGCGCCACCGGCGTTTGGCGTACTGGTAATGTGCCGAAGCCGCAGGAGAGCCATCAGCTAAGCAAGGTTCTCAGGACGGTAACCCATCCCGACGGAACGCTTGGCAGCTTCGAAGTTCTTCTTACGGCGACCAGCTTAGATAGCCGCGCCACGGAAACGCACATTCTCGCCATGCGCTATCCAAAAGACTAAAGAACCGGTCGCGAACTCGGTGGTATCAGCACACAGGCTATCTGTAGATAGTGGATCGATAGAAATCCATTGTTTTCTCTGTCTACACAGCGTGGAGATAACGCTTACGTGTAGATTCTTCCACGACCTAAATCGTGCAAAGGCTGTTGTCTGACGCGATCATCTGCTCAGAATGCAGACACATGCTCAAAATATAAATTTCTTGACAGTTCTGGCACTGATCAATATATTCCTTTTCCGAACATGAACTGGCTACTAAATCGTTTCGAAACTGTAATCCCTGCCTATTGAGCAAAACGCAGGCTGCAATCCCACGTTGTTCCGGTCAGGCCCGATCCTTGAATAGTCTCACGGATAACGTATACCGATAACGAAGACCACGAGAAAACGACAAGGCCAGTCCTCAACAAGCGGTACCTAGTCGATACAAAGCAGGCTTGCACCTTTTAGGAGACCTAATGCGTCACATCCGTTTACTAGTAGTTGGAATTGCTCTGATAGCGCTCTTGGTTTCGATCCCTCGCGCGCACGCCCAGGAAAATGCAAACATCAACGGAACCGCCACGGATAGCACCGGAGCGGTCGTTCCGAACGCCTCGGTGAAACTCGTCAATACCGAAGCGGGTGTCTCCCGGACCGCCGTTACAAATGGTTCGGGCATCTTCAACTTCACAGGGCTACGTATCGGGCACTATACCCTCACCATTACAGCTCCTGGCTTCAAAGTGTCCACCACGAGTGGCATCGTACTGAACGTTGCCCAGACTCTGGAAGAGGATGTCGTCTTGCAGGTGGGAAGCACCGGACAGACCGTTTCTGTCGAAGCGGACGCACTGCAGGTCCAGTCCGAGACCAACGAGATCAGCAATCTTATCTCTGGGAGCCAGGTCTCCGAACTGGCGACCAACGGGCGCAATATCACAGCGCTAGCAGTTCTAGGCACGGGCGTCGCAAACAATCTCCCCGACTACAACGGCGTCATGGCATTGACTGCCGGAAACGGCATCAGTTTCAACGGAACGCGACCGAGCCACAATATCTACCTTGTCGATGGTGGTGAGATCTACGACCGCGGTTGCGGCGGCTGCTTCAGTATTCTCGTCTCACAGGATGCGATCTCTCAGTTCCAGACGTTGAACAGCAACTACAGCCCCGACTATGGCATTGGGTCTGGCGGCCAGATCCTCATGGTTCTCAAGTCCGGTACACGCGACTTCCACGGATCTCTCTGGGAGTTCAATCGCAATGAGGCATTTGACGCGAACAACTACCTCTCCAAAATGAATGGGCAGGCCAAACCAAAGCTGCGCGTCAACGTCTTCGGCGGCAATATCGGTGGGCCCCTTTATATCCCGCACCTCTTCAACACCCATCGCGACAAGACCTTCTTCTTCTTCAACGAGGAAGCGCGGCGCGAGATTCGAGGAAGCGCACCTTCCATCACGACTACGATTCCAACCTCGGACTTCCCAACTGCAGGCCAGCCACTTGTCTATACGCCTCCTTCCAACGGTACGGCACCAATTGTCCCTGTGACAAATGATCCAGCCAGGAATGCTCTATATCTAACGGATGGTCTGACTGCTGGGAGTCCATTTCCTAACAACACAATCCCTGCCAACCTGATCGACCAGAACGCTGTCCTCTTCATGGGCACAGGCGCCTTCCCGAAGCCGAATGCAGCCAGCGGTGCAAACCAATTCATTACCTCCGTCAGCGCACCGACCTATGTTCGAGAGGATCTGGTCCGCATCGATCATAAAATCAGTGAAAAACTCCAGTTGATGGGCAACTACATCCACGACGCCAACTCGCAGACCCTGTACCCTCCGCTGTGGAGCAACGACTCTTACCCTACAGTTGGAAGCGTCATGCAGAACCCAGCGTGGGCAGCCGTGGTGAAGCTTACCCAGACGTTGACACCTAATCTTCTGAATGAGACGGCGTTCAACTTCGATGGCAATAAGATCACTCTCACCCCTGTAGGAATCTATGCCCAGCCCTCCGGCTTCACCGCCGGGACTTTCTTTACTGGCAATAACCTTCTCAACCGCCTCCCGGAGATCGACCTCGGCACTCCATACGGGACGAACTGGAATGCTGCATACTTCCCCTGGAAGAATGCAGCGATGGACTATCAGACCCGTGACGACCTCTCCTGGTCGCATGGACGTCATAGCTTCAAATTTGGCGCTTCCTGGATGCACTTCATCAAGAACCAGCAGCTTCAGTCGAACACCCAGGGAACATTCAAGTTCTCCAATTCCACAAACTCCAAGGATTCCTATGTCAACTTTTTGCTAGGCACTGCCGACTCGTTCACGCAGCTTCAGGCACTCAATGGCCTGCACTGGGTGAATAACAGCTACTCCGTTTATGGGTTGGATAACTGGAAGATAGCCAGAAGACTGACCCTGAATATCGGAGTCCGGTATGACGCGCTGCCACATAACTACGAGCGGTTCAACCGGTTCGCCAACTTCGTCCCCGCAGACTTCAACGCCGCCAATGCCCAGGTGCCAGGAGCCGATGGTACGTTGAGTACATCAGGTCCAGGATTCAGCACGCCCGCCGGTCTTACGACGCCTTTCTATCTCAACGGCATGCAACTCGCAGGTGTCAACGGGTTCCCGCGCGGGGCCGTCCAGAACGACTACAAATCGGTTCAGCCTCGCATTGGTTTTGCCTTCGACCCGTATGGGGATGGTAAAACAGTTGTTCGCGGGGGCTTCGGACTGTTCTACGAGAGAATTCAAGGGAACGACTCCTACAATGCCGGCAGCAACCCTCCTTTCTCCTATCAGCCGTCCTCGAATAACGTGTACTTCTCAAACCCGAATAAGAGTAACCAGACAGGTGTGATCTCGTCGTCATCGGCATCCGCTTTTCCGGCAAACCTCACGAACCTCGCCTACAAGTACCCCGTCCCGGGGCTTGCGATGTATAGCTTAGGCGTTCAGCAGGAAATTGCACCCGCAGTCATCGCGATACTGCAATATGTCGGCACATCGGCATGGCATCAGAACGATGATCGGGCGATCAATACGTTGCCACTGAGCAGCGATCCGACTCGGCGTCAGAACGTTATCAACGGCTCTGTCAACGCAAATGCGTATCGGCAGTTCCTCGGATATGGGAATATCACCCAGGAAGAGCAGACAACCAACGCGAACTACAACTCGCTTCAGGCAGGCCTCCGCGTAGAAAACAAACACGGGGTCACGCTACAGTTCTCCTATACCTGGTCGCATGAGATCGATCTCGCGAACTCCGACCTGTCGACGCTCTCCAATCCATTCAACCAGCGGTATGACCGAGGATCGGGTTCGCTCGACCGCCGGCACATCTTCAGCGCGAATTACATCTACGATCTGCCGTTCTTCAAGCACTCTGACAATGTCTTCGAGCGACAAGCTCTGAGCGGATGGCAAATCTCTGGAATTACGATCGCGAACAGCGGCGTTCCAGTCGCCGTCACTTATGGGACCGACACAATCGGTCTCGGTGGAGGAACAACCAACCGTGCAAACCTGGTGCCAAGTACCTCAACCGTTGGGCCCAAGACACAGGCGAAGTACTTCAACACTGCTGCATTCTCCGCGCCCCTATCACCCTTGAACGGTGGTATAAGCCAAGGCGTCAACCAGGGCTACGGAAATTCTGGAAAGGACAAAGTTGTTGGACCGGGCCGCTTCAACTCGAACCTTGCTCTCTTCAAATCCTTTCCGCTCATAGGGGAGTCACTCAGACTGCAGATCCGCGCCGAATCCTTCAACACCTTCAATCACACGCAGTTCCAGAATATTGACGGCGGCTTCACCTCCGGCACCTATGGACAGGTCACCTCAACCTGGGACGCTCGTAAGTTCCAGTTCGGAGGAAAGCTGCTCTTCTAAATGATGTAGCAAGAAAAGCGCCGCAGGCTCATCAGCCTGCGGCGTTTTTCTATTCGCGAAGAGAGCAATACCGTCACTTCTTCCCCGGCCCGAAGACCTCTGACTTAACAACACCATTGGTTTCCCTGATCGTCACAAGCTGATTTGCCTTTACTGCTGTAGCTTTTTCGATAAGCCCATTCGTCCAGTGAATTTCCAAATCAGCTTGTGTGCTGTGCCCCAAACCAAAATGGAGCCTCTTATCACTGACGGAATAGAAGCTAGACTGCGCCATGACCGTTTGAGCCTGCATCTTTCCACCGTACTTCGCAATAATTCTTGAGCCAATTGCGCTACGGTTCGACTTAGTCCCAACAAGAAGAACCTTGAGCCAGTTCCCTTCCCCACTCACATCATTTCTGAGCAACGATGGCGGTTCATTGAGGTTGACCACCACCATGTCGACATCGCCGTCATTGTCGAAGTCTCCGAACGCACATCCTCGACTACAGTGAAGCGCCGAAATACCTGGCCCTGCCTCATCAATCAACTCTTCGAACTTGCCATTGCCAAGATTGCGGAAGATCATTCGCGGCGTCTTCAAGGGGTACTCAGGAAATCTGGCCTCCAGTTCGGGATAGACAGAACCAGTGACAACCGCAAGGTCAGGCCAGCCATCGTTGTCGAAATCCGCGAACCCGGTTCCCCAACTTATATAACGAGTCTCGACCGCGATTCCCTCCTCAATCGTGACATCGGTAAAGTTTCCGCTACCGTCATTCTGATACAGCACACTGGTGTCGTCCGAGAAGTGCGTTTTGAAGATGTCGAGATTACCATCCAGATTGAAGTCACCAACCGCGACACCCATGCCAGCCTGCTCCGTCCCTTCATTGCTCAGGCCTACTCCACGCTCGACGCCTTCCTCGAGGAAGATTCCATTGTGCTGATTTCGAAACAGTAAGCTGGGTGTCGAATCAGAAGCTACATAAAGATCCGTCCATCCATCGTTGTCGAAGTCCGCCGCGACAGCGGTCATGGCATAGGTGCGCGTGGCCTTCGGGATTCCGGACGTCGCTGTCACCTCACGAAAGGTCCCATCGCCCTGATTACGATAGAGAGAGTTCTGTCCCATGGGAAGACCGCGCGGGCCGCAGTTGACCGGCACTCCATTGAAGTTGCAGTAAGGGTTTTCTCCAGGCTTTGGTAGTTTGTGAAGATTCAGGTCGACGTAATTCGCAACAAAAAGATCCAGGTGCCCATCACGGTCATAGTCAAGAAAGGTGCAGCCTGAACCCCATCGAGTGTTGCCCGTATAAAGAAGTCCCGCCTCCTTGGTTACATCGCTGAACGTACCATCGCCATTATTTTTGTAGAGGACATTTTGACCGTAGTAGGTGATGAAGATGTCTTCAAATCCATCGTTGTTATAGTCTCCGATCGTGACGCTGCTGGCCCAACCGGTGCGAACCAGTCCAGCTTTCTCCGTGACATCGGTAAATGTCCCATCACGATTATTTTTATAAAGCCGGTTGGTTGCGTCCGCGGGAGGATTCTCCATGCGGGTTCCAGAAAGCACGAAGATGTCGAGCCATCCATCATTGTCGTAGTCGAAGAACGCAATGCCGCAGCCTATCGTTTCGACAATGTAGTCTTTGCGATGGAGCCCACCATAGATGATGGGATGCGTAAGACCAGCCGTAGCCGCCACATCGGTAAAGTGTGCGAGAAACGGGATTCCGGAAGGCTTTCCGCGCGGCTGTGGCTTGACGTTGCGAGGAATGACTCCTTGTCCCATGGCTACCGTTGAAGCGACCATCCATAGGAACTCGCGGCGAGTGCTGCTCATACTCATCTCAGCAGTAGAACATTGAGAAGGGCCAAGCGAGAAGCTCTATTTGGCTTGCTGCGGAGGTTGTGATCCAGGATCTCCAGACACCTTCTGAATGAGCGACTCCGCTGCCCTGCTATGCAGATCTTTGGTCTTCGCAAACTCCTGCCCGGCCTTTTGCTTCTCTCCAAGAGACGTATAGATTCGCGCAAGACGATAGTGCGCGTCAGGCTCCGCAGGATCAAGCTGTTCCGCATGCAGAAATGCCGCAAGGGCCTCTTTATTTCGCTTTTGCTTGGCATAGACGTCGCCAAGGTCGAAGTAGGCGAGGCGGATTCCGTCTTGCAAATGAATTGCCTTGGCCAGCAATAACTCCGCCTGCGCATCATCGTTCGTCCGCAGCTTGATGTCCCCGAGATAGGCACAGGCTTGAGCATTTTCCGGATTGTTTTTCAATTCCATCTCGAACTGAGCAGCCGCATGTTCATAGTCATGCCCCTTGAAATATAGGTACCCCAGTTCGAAGTGTACGTTCGGTTCCCCCGGTGCAATGCGCGCCGCCGTCTCCAGCTCAGCGATAGCGTCTGCAGATCGATTCATGCTGTCGAGCGCCTGTCCAAGTAACATGTGGGCCTGGACCGAGTTAGGATCAGCGGTCAGGATGCTCTTGTACTCCGTCATGGCACAGTCATACTGCGCGCTCCACAGACAGCTCTGCGCCAATACATTATGCAGTTCAAGGTTGGAGGTATCAGAGGCAGTCGCCGCCTGAAGATAAGGAACAGCTTTTCCATACTGCCGCATTCCGAAGTAGCTCATGCCTAGAAGCAGCCTGCTTCGGGTGTCCTGGGGCTTCTCTTTTGCGACAGCCGTCAGCGGTTCGATGGCTGCCGCAAAATGCCCTCCCTTGAACTCGGCAAGCCCGAGGTTCATGGATACATCAGGCTGATGAGGGTTGATGGCGAGGGCCCTCCGGTACTCGACCGCAGCCTCTTCAAGCTGACCCTGCTGGGCAAGTGTTACGCCAAGCCTCGAATGCACCAAGGCATTTTTCGGATACGTCTGGGCAAGCTTACGCCATACAAGCTCTGCATCGTGCAGCTTGCCAGCCTGAGTCAGCTCGACAGCATGTTTGAAATCATCCTCTTGTGCGCGGACTGGCTCCGATCCCAGTAGAAGTAGAAATACTGCTCCAATAAGGAAGCCCCCAACACTCCGCAGTCGACCGATCGTAGCGGGAGATTTCGTCATAGATGATCTACTTACAACCTCCAATACAGTCGATCGTCATTTTGGCAGACTGGCAGTACCGTTGACGCTGAAGTCTATCTCCGACTTCGCCCTAGTCTCCGATGGCTGCGCTGCTCCGACGCTTAGATGATAGACCCCAGGCAGTATGGAACGCTGTCCTTCGTTGTCGACGCTGGAGAGCGCACGAGGACTTAGCAGTATTGCGGCATCCCGGCTTTCGCCTGGCTTCAAATGGATTCGCTGGAAACCTACCAACGAATGCGTGGGGCCATCCGGCTGCGGCGTCTTCAAGTATGCCTCCACGACCTCGTCACCCGCGCGGCTGCTGGTATTGGTGACAGTAACAGTTGCGGTCACTGGCTGCCCCGCAGCCACCGAGGATGTAGACAGCTTCACGGGACCATAGCGAAAGGTCGAGTAACTCAACCCGTATCCGAAACCCCACAGCGGCGTTCCAGTGTAGTAGCGATAGGTGCGATTCTTGAGCGAGTAGTCCGTGAAGGCCGGTAGATCGCTCGTGCTCGCATAGAAGGTAAGAGGCAGGCGGCCTGCGGGATTGTTCAAGCCAGCGAGCGTTCGGGCGATTGCCGTTCCACCCTCGCCACCCGGATACCAGGCCTGCAGAACCGCAGCAGCATGTTCCTTCGCCCACGTAAGCGCGAGCGCGCTGCCACTCAGCGAGACGACGATGACCGGCTTTCCCGTCGCAGCCACTGCTTCGAGCAACTGCCGCTGCGACGCAGGCAGATCGACGCTCGTGCGATCTCCCCCATTGAAGCCTTCGATCTTGATCGGCATCTCTTCGCCTTCCAGTTGCGGAGAAAGACCGACGAACGCCACGACGATATCGGATGCCTTTGCTGCCGTCACAGCTTCAGCGATCTGCGCCTCCGCTGGGGCCTCCCACTTCAGCGTCACTCCGCCACCCGCGAGGTCGCCGGAGTGGCTGTAGTCCAACTGGAACTCGTGCGGATTCGTGTCCGCCATCGTGACTTCAATCCTCGCTGGCGACGATCCAGTCATCACAGGAGGAGCCGTCGGCGACGCCCCCGCAGCGACAGTAAAGGCCCCCATCTCCAGCTTTCCTTTCGTGAGGGACCCAGCCGAAAGAACCTTGCCATCGAGCACAAAGCGGTAGCCCTCCTTCGGCGAGTAAGGAAAGTTCGAGCCGCCTTCGACGATAAAGGTGTACTTGCCAGCCGCCGGCACACTCAACTTACCGCTCCAGCGCACGGAGTAGTCGTGCGTCTGTATCTCGGGCACCGGCGCGGAATCACGCCAGTCATGCTGAATCCCTGGCTCTGTCCTCTTTGCAACGGGGCGACCTGTCCAATCGGGCGTAGCAAAAAACTCCGTTTGTAAACCGGTTCCAAAGACAGTACGCGGAACAGGAACGGTAAAGCCGCTCGCCAGCGTCGCACCTTGTGCGTAGTGAATAGTTGCGTTGGGAAACTGCTTCGCAATCCCATCCAAAGGAGAGACCGGACCACGCGCCTGGCCGTTGTAGTTGCCTTCGAGAGAGGTCAACAGATCGGCGGTTGGGCCAACAACGGCGATACGGCGCGGACTCTCGCGCAACGGTAGCGCCCCGTTGTTCTTCAACAAGACAATGGATTCCTCGGCTGCCTTCAGGGCAACTTCCTTGTGCTGCGTTGAGGCGACATCGGAGAACGGCAGCTTGTCGTAAGTGTTTGTCCCAGGTGCGTCGAACATCCCGAGTTCATACCGAGCGGTGTACAGGCGCTCCGCAGAACGAGTCAGAAGATCTTCGGAGACGACCTTCTGCCGAACCGCATCACCGAGGGTATTGAAACCCGGTGCCCAGATGCTGCAGGAAAGATCGGTGCCAGCCTCAATCGAGATGGCCGCCGCATGAAGGATGTCCGGCGCATTGTGGTGGCCGTGCGTTACGTCCATGATGGCCGCACAGTCCGAGACAACAAATCCCTTGAAGCCCCATGCATCGCGCAGATGGTCCTTCAGCAACATCGTGTTCGCGCACGCTGCAGTGCCATCAATGGCGTTGTAGGCGCACATCACCGACTTCACATGGCCATCCACTACCGTCGATCGGAAGGCAGGCAGATACGTCTCCTCCAGGTCGCGTGGGCTGACATCCACATTGGCGACGTGTCGCGTCGACTCAGGACCACTATGAACAGCGAAGTGTTTGCTGGTGGCGACTGCCTTCGGATGCTCGGGATCGTCGCCTTGCACGCCGTGAATGAAAGCTACTCCCATGCGGCCTGTCAGGAACGGGTCTTCGCCGTAAGTCTCTTGGCCACGGCCCCAGCGCGGATCGCGAAAGATGTTGATGTTCGGCGACCAGAAAGTGAGTCCATAAAAAATGCGATGGTTCCCTTCACGCTGGGCCTGGTTGTACTTCTCGCGACCCTCCGTGGAGATGACATCGCCCATCTGCTGCACGATGGAGGGGTCCCAGGTAGCGGCCATGCCGATCGCCTGCGGGAACACCGTCGCATAGCCGGAGTTCGCAACACCATGCAGCGCCTCGCTCCACGTCTGGTAGTCCGGAATGCCCAGACGCGGAATAGCAGTCGCCCAATCCTCGAGTTGCGACGCTTTCTCATCCAGCGTCATTCGCGACACAACATCGTGAGCGCGTACTGCAGCGGGAAGGGATGAATCGAGGTAGGCAGGTGGCTTGGATTGTGCGAACAAAGAGACTGAGGCAAATGCGAAGGCGACCATCGTAAAACGTTTCATGCGGACTACTCCTCAAATCGAAAAGACAAGGGCAGGTTGCAAAGATTGCAGATGCCGAAATGGGCTGCACCCTCAATTCGCCGGAGCTACTGCCGCGCGTTGAAGGACCAAAAACCTATGGCAAACCTGATGAGGAATAATAGTGCCCAGCATCGTTATTAAGCTAGAGCTAACGCGATTTAGATAATTTTCTTCATGACGGCTGTTCCAGGGAAACAATAAGGCATTTTCGCAGATGGTGTAGAGCGTGGCACTTCGAACTAAATGCGGGGGCTTCGCTCCACTCAGAATGACAGGGATTGTTTCCTCTGCAGTCATAGTGAAAATGCTCTAGTGTAGTCCGCCGTTACTCTCATCATTTATTCAGTAAACAAAAAGGTTTGGCCTAATGGGTGCGCTACTCTTACCTATGTAGTAATCTCCATAGCAACATCCGACGGTGTCAAGGGCGAAAGGCCTAGAGAGCCCGATAAGGACGCTGGAAGGGTAAGCCAAGATGCAATCGCCCCATCGTTTCGAACGAGGTCCGATCATGAATGAAGCCATTGCGATTCCCGTTGTACCTGCGTTCTCTGGGGACACTCTCGCGCCTGCAGGAACAACTCCTGTGGCTGTGCGCTGGACGCCTCTCGGCCGCTTCGGTTTTCGCTTTGCCTTCTGCTATCTATTGCTCTTCGCGTTCGGCCGCTGCGGAACGTTAGATATAGTTCCCAAAATTGGGAGCTATATCTCCTGGGGGTTCGCCATTGCCTCGTTTAAGCCGGCCGAATGGCTGGTGCAACACCGCTTCCACGTCACCGGCGTCGCCGCGCACCTGCATCCCACTGGCTCAACTGACACCCTCATCGGCTGGGTCTCGGTGGGATTGATGTTTGTCTACGCTTTGGCCGCCGCGCTCCTCTGGACCGCTATAGACAGACGCCGTCTCGAATACCAGACCGCAGCCGCGTGGCTACGTTTCCTCCTGCGCCTCACGCTGATCTCAGGCCTGGCTGGCTTCGGTTTCGTGAAGCTCTTCCCTGTACAGATGCCTCCTCCCTCCTTAGCGGTGCTCAATGAGCCGTTGGGCAACACCTCGCCCAATACACTGCTTTGGACACTGATTGCGCTCCACCCTGGCTATGAGATGATTTGCGGCGCGGCTGAGGTCGCGGCAGCCGTCCTGCTGTTTTTTCGCCGCACGGCACTTGCCGGAGCACTGCTTGCAGGCTTCGTCATGACCAACGTTTTGATCTACAACGTGTTTTTCGACGTCCCGGTCAAGATCCTGGCGGCCCACCTGCTGCTGTTCTCCATCGCCATCACGGCTCCGGACCTACGGGCCCTGTTCGACTTTTTCTGGCACCACAAACCAGCCGCACCCACAGGGACCTGGGTCCCTCCAACCGAACGTCGCACGTTCCGCATTGCTACCCGGGTCGTTGAGCTTATGCTGCTCGCGAACCTTCTACCTTTCGTGCTGATGTCGTACAGAAGAGATGTGAAGCAGCGAGCCAACCTTCGGCATCCATCTTCACTCAGCGGTCAGTGGCACGTCGACTCAGCCACCCTTACCGCTAATGGCCAAACCACAGCCAAACCAATCCCTACCGGTGAGGGCCTACCCATTACCAACATCTTTATGGAGCCCAGCGGTCACGTCATGCTTCGCGACTCGTCCGGGGTTCTTTGGCAAGCCGACTTCGAGGTAGACGACAAAAAGCACACGTTATACCTGCTCCAAGAGGATCATCGAACCCTCTACAACCTCACCGCGCCCGACTCGGAGCACCTGGTCCTGACGCCGACGGGCGAGCACGCCTCGGCCGATGGCACCTTGCATCTCACCCGTGTGCTGCTGCCCAGCCATTATCCATTGCTCGATCGCGGATTCTATCTCGTCAACGAATGGGGACTGTGGCGCTGAGCAGGCGATAAGGTCACCCGCGCACGGGCCGCACTGAATACATGATGAGATTAACGGCGGACTACACTAGTCTGCGCCTATCAAGCACAAATAGCCGATTAGAGTGTTCCGATGTGTTCGCTCACAACCTGTGGACGCGACGCATTCGCGGCCACGTCGTTCGTGGAGAGCAGTACCTCAAATGGCCGGATGGCCCCGTTCGGGCTCAGCGCACGTTCCAGTACGGGCTGCATCAACGCCGGGCTGAGAAGGAATGCTCCAGCAGCCTGCGTGCCCGCCATGTTCACACCTTCGACAATAAGCACATGCCCGGTGCCGTCGAGGTTCGGCAGATAAGCGATGACCCCATAGGTCTGGTGCAAGGGATCGTTTGCTTCGCTGGCGTAGGTCGGACGCTCTCCGGGCAGAGGCTTTTGGTTCACGATGACAGGAGAGCCTCCGGGAGGCGCACTAGACACAAAACGAAAGTTCAACTGCTGCTGAAACAACTCGACCCAGGGGTTAGCGTCCGAGGAGCCGAGCAGGATGACATTGCCGCTACGCAGGTCGTCAATTCGCAGATCGCGAGCGTAGCGGATCATCAGCCGTTCCGGCACAACCTCTGCGAGGCGAGACAAGTGCGTTGTCAGGTCGAGATCCACGATGCTGGTATAGCGTCGAGCACCGAGCACCTCAACCTTTCGAGTCAACTGAGAACTGTCTTCGGGCTTCATGTCTTCCATCAGCCCAGCCATCCGTTGTGCGACCTCCGTATGGCTCCGGTAATTCCCCCTTGCGTAGTCTTCCAGCGACACCGGCTGTTTGGTGAAGCTCTGCAGCATCACAAGGCCACCGTCCGCAGGGACGATAAAGGTGTCACGCTGCTGCTCGAAGAGATGACTCCACAGCGAATGGCTTACGCGTGCTGCCTGCGTCGCGGATGACGACGTGCGGAACCACGGGCCTCTCGGTCCAAGTGCAAGGCTATAGCCAATGAGGACGCTGATGATGATCGCGCCAAGGCCAATCGCCATATAACGGAATCTGCGAATGAGGGCGACCAGCCATGGCCTTTCGTGAGAGGAGAACGGCTCCACTCCGCTGGTTTCGTCCATGGCCACAGGCAATCGATCGGCCTCTTCCCTCTCCTCAAGCGACGGTTCCGAAGGCTTACTGACTGGATTGGCACCCATCAGACGCTTGTCGAGATTGGAAACTGGCGGCGTGATTGTATTGTGGGAAAAGACCGGAACATAGGCGCCGCGTGGAATCTCTACCCTGAGATCCTCATGTGTTCCCTCATGCTCGAAGTACTCCTGGATGCGCTTGCGGAGAGTACGCGCGTAGTTACGCACGATGTTGTCTTCGCTGGAGTTGTACCCCGCGGGCCGCCCGAAGACGTTTACCCCGATCTGCTGCTCGGTTATCTCCGAGGCTCTTCCCAGAATCTGGCGATCACATATATAGAGCAGGAAACGTGAGAGCAGAGCAGAACGCCCAAGGCTTCGGCTGACAGTGATGCGTTGCACCAACTGCCATCGCGGATCGTCCAGACGCTCGCGGGCCTTGGGTGCAATTTGCCCATCCGCCGTTCCCATGGAGCGTACCGGCATGGATGCAACAGTCTGCCTGATTGTGCCTGTGCCGTTTTCCATAGGTGATTCTGGAGAGCATTGCTGCGGACAAGCCCTCTCTCTGCTCAAGTTGCTTTACTCCACCCTAGATTGCCTCCATGAACAGACCGTAAACGACGCCCTTCCGTCTCGCTCTGCGAAGTCAGACTCCCAGTGTGCGATGTAATTCGCACCCATACCGCATATGCATCAATCTGCGGCTGATCGCGCCACAACCGGCAGGGGTTTGAATTTCGTACACGGTGCAAACCCCTTTCGTGGATGCTGTTTGCCAACCATACTCACCGAGAACAACACACACAGCGGCTCGAGTCTGGCGACAAGAGAGCCGCACGCCGCACGCAACGATCGACACACCCAGGGAGGTTTCATGTCTTGCAACAGGCTATTCCATCTTGTTCTTCTGCTCTTAACACTTGTGCCGGCTTCGCTGCTCGCACAGTCCGATCTCTCCTCGATCTCCGGAACGATCTCCGACCCGAGCGGCGCAGTAGTCTCTGGCGCTGCCGTGACTCTGACGAGTGAATCGACTAGCGCGGAGCACAAGACCACGACCAATCGCAGCGGATACTACACGATCCCCGGCCTTGCCCCTGGCAAATACACCATCATGGTTGTCTCTCCGGGCTTCGGGAGACTGGTCAGCACGGGTAACAACCTCGACCCTTCTTTGCCTACCACCGCGAATCTGCAACTGATCGTAGGAGGAGCTTCGCAAGAGGTTAAGGTCGAAGCCGAAGAGACGACTCTACAGGCCGACAGCTCGACGCTAGGTCGCGTGATCACCAGCAACCAGGTAGAAAACCTGCCGCTGAACGGACGCAACCCCATCTACGTCGCCCTGACGAAGGCGGGCATCACCAGCGGGCCGGGCAGCCCTACAACCGCAAATGCCAGTGGAGCCGGGAGCAACGTCTCAAGCTTCAACTTCAGCACCGGCCTCGGCGCCATCCAGATCAACGGAGGCCGCGAGCGTGACAACCTGATCACCTACGACGGCGCGGTCGCCGTCCGCATCCGGGCCAGCGGCGACTCCGTCGGCACCCCTGACCTCGATGCCGTGCAGGAGGTCCAGGTGCTCGCAACCAACTACCCGGCGGAGTACGGGCGTTCGATTGGCGGCCAGATCCGTATCACCACCAAGAGCGGTGGCGAGCGCTTCCATGGAAGTATCTACGAGTACCTGCAGAACCCTGTTCTGAACGCGAATAGCTGGACCCGGAACCGCAACACCATCAACAACAATAATCCAGCCTATCCACAGGCTTTGAAGACAAACTACGTAGCGCCTTTCACCTACAACCAGTTCGGCTTCAACATCAACGGGCCGCTCTATATCCCGCACATCCTGCCGAAGGGTAAGGTCTTCTTCCTATACTCCGAGGCCTTCGTCCACTACCCGCAGACGGTCAATAATCCCGTCACTGTGCCGAACCCAGCCTTCAAGACGGGCGACTTCAGCTCCGTAGCAACACACATCAAAGACCCGCAGTCTTCCCTACCCTGCGATCCCAAGACCGGTGGCGCTGGATGCTTCGCCGGCAACATCATCCCGGCCAGCCGTTTGAGCCCCAACGGTGTCGCCCTGCTCTCCACCTTTCCTAACCCTACGCCGAACTTTCAGATAGGCACCACCAACCTTCTCCAGATCGCGAAGTATCCAGCCAACCAACAAATAGACAGCGGCAACCTGGACATCATCCCCACGGACAAGGACTACATTCGCTTCCGTCTGATCCACTTCTTCTACCACGAGGACAACCCGTTCGCGTCTGCCTACGACACCGTTCCGCGTCTCTATGACCGTCCCAATCAGACCGGCTCGCTCGATTACGTTCACACCTTCAGCGAGCGCATGATGAACGAGGTCCTGCTGACAGCCAGCCACGATGCCGCTCGCCTCACCATCGACACCACCTCCGGCCTCTACGACCGGACGAGGTACGGCATCAACTATCCCTTCCTCTTCCCGGGCACCAAGGACCTGCCGAACAAGATCCCCACGATCAAGTTCGATACGACAACCAGCATCACGCCGATGGATGGCAGCACCTATCCGTCTCACTCGCAGGGAGAGATCTTCACCTTCGCCGATACCTTCACCCGCATCCTCGGCGACCACACCGTTCGCGCCGGGGCAATGTACGAGCGCTCTGGCGAAAACGACCGCGACCAGATCGCCTTCTCGACCTCGACAACAGGACAGACCAACAACCAGAACGGCCAGTTCGATTTCAGCACCAGCAATCCGAACACATCGGGCTACGACCTCGCCGATGCCGCACTAGGCAACTACTACGCCTACTCCGAGGTCGGCGCCCGCGCAGAGACTCCATACCGCGGCAACCTCTACGAGTTCTTCGCGCAGGACTCATGGAAGGCAACACCCAAGCTGCATCTGGAGTTCGGCCTTCGCTACACCAGCATCCATCCCTTCTACAGCCTGTGGAACAACGCGGGCAGCTTCGATCCAGCCTTCTACAACGCTGGCTCCGCCGTGCAGGTGAACCCAAAGACCGGCAACCCGATCGCCGGCACGGGCGATACTCTGAACGGCACGGTGCTGTGGGGCAATGGCTTCACCGACAGCGCCAAGAGCCACGTCCCTGCCGCTGCACAAGGGCTGTACGGAAACCTCTTCCACAACCTGCCGCGCGGCTACATCCATGTGCAGAAGTACCTCTTCCAGCCGAGAGTCGGCATCGCCTATGCGTTGAACAGCAAGACCGTCCTCCGCACTGGATTTGGCCGCTACACCAACCGCCAGGGCGTCTCGGACTTCGTCTTTGCTGGAGGTATTCCGCCACTCCAGCAGGTCGCCTCCGTCAGCAGCGGTAGCGTCGACAACCCAGGCGCAGGCGCCGGTGGCTCCTACCCAACGCTCTCCGGAGATATTGACCAGAGCTCGCCTCAGCCAGAGGCGTATATCTGGAACGCCTCGGTCGAACGTGAGATTGGCTTCGGTACTGTTGCCGAGATCTCTTATGTCGGACGCCGTGCGCTGCATCAGCAGTACGGCGCTAATATCAACCAGCTACAACCCGGCACGTTGACCAATCCTGCCAACAAGGGCATCTCAACCAACGCCCTGCGTCCTTATCTTGGCTACTCGGCGATCAACCTGGTCAAGCAGGGAGACGGTGCCTTCTACCAGGGCCTGCAGATCGACTTGAACCGCCGCTTCTCTCATGGCCTTGGACTGGGCGTCGCTTATACCTACGCGTCGTCTCAAGATTGCGGCTCGTTCCAAAAGAGTGTCGTTCCGAACACCTTTGATCCAAAGGCGATCTGCGGCCCATCGGACTACGATATCCGCCAGGCCCTGGTCATCAACTCCGTCTATGAGATCCCCTTCAAGAGCGGCAGCCGCCTGCTCAACCAGGGCCTCGGCGGATGGCAGCTTACGCAGGCATACCAGTTCCAGACCGGCGCACCCTTCTCCGTCGCAACCTCACAGGATATCGCTGGAGTCGGCTCGGGCAGCGGCGCGCAACTGCTTCAGATCACTCCCGGAGCGAACCTCAAAGGCAACGGCAAGTTCTCCAACAGCAACACTGACAGCAACTCCTGGTTCAACGTCACCAACGGCGATGGCTCCCAGATCTTTACCACTCCAACCGCTGGCACCTTCACCGCACAGAAGAACCGCAACATCCTCCGCGCGCCTGGACAGGAGTACTTCAACGCAGCGATCCAGAAGCGCTTCCCAACCTTCGAGAGTCAATCCCTTACCTTCCGGTTCGACGCCTACAATTTTCCCAACCACCCCAACTGGAACTCGCCCGATTCCACCTACAACAGCTCGACCTTCGGCAAGGTGACACAGAAGAACGGTCAGCGTTCGATGCAGGCCAGCCTGCGGTACTCGTTCTAAACATCGTCAGCTCTTGATGATCAACTGAGTCCATGGAGGTTTGTACCGATACAGATCTCCGTGGACTCATAGAAATATTGTTTATGCTTCTGAGGGGATGTTAAGAATGCGATGCAGTTGGAAGTTCGCTCTCACGCTGTTGGGTTGCACAACCATGGTTGGTTCACTCTGCGGTCAGGCAACATCCGTCAAGCCTGCCCATGATCATGTCCACGACGTCTATCCTTTCCTCGGAGTCGACTGGGGTGGCAATACCTTCGTCGGCGCAGCTGTGCCCTTCGGCATGGTCAAGGTCGGCCCCGACATGGAGAACTTCGACGGCCGCCCCTCCGGCTTCGGGTATGTAAGTGGTGGCCGCATCCTGGGCTTCAGCCATCTGCATCTCAGCGGAGCCTCGGGCAAGTACGGCAATATCCTCGTCGCCCCTGTCACCGGGCCGCTCGACCTCGCAGACATCAAATCGCCCCGCACAAACGAGGTCAATCATCCCGGCTACTACGCAGCGAAGCTCACTCGCTACGACACCACGGCGGAGCTGACCTCTACGCGTCGCGTCGGCTTCCACCGCTACACCTTTCCCGCGTCCACACAATCACATCTCACCGTCGATATCGACCACTGCCTCAACAAGGGTCCCGGCTCCGAGTCGCAGCGCTTCCTCGGCGGTCAGGTTCGCATCCTCTCCGACCACGAGGTCGAAGGCGTGGGCCGCTACACCGGAGGTTGGAACAAGGGAGGCGAGTACAAGGTCTACTTCTACATGGTCCTCGACACGCCATCCTCCAACACGCAGACCTGGGCGGGCAACGCACCCTCCGCAGCCAAAGAGGTATCGGTCGACGAGGACCGACCCATCGGGGCCAGCTTAGACTTCCACACCCACGCGGGTCAGGTCATCCAGGCGAAGGTCGCCATCTCGTTTATCAGCACCGAACAGGCACACCAGAACGTACAGCAAGAAGCTCCCGCGTGGAACTTCGATGCAATCCGCAACGCCTCTGTCGGTAGCTGGAACCGCGCCCTCGCGAAGATCGAGCTTCATGGTGAAACAGACTCGAAGCGCACGCAGTTCTACACTGCGATGTACCACACCATGCTCATGCCATCGGATCGCACCGGTGAGAATCCTGGCTGGCAATCGTCCGAGCCCTACTACGACGACTACTACGCGATCTGGGATACCTATCGCAGCTCCGGGCCACTACTCACACTCATTGCGCCCGATCGACAGCGCGACCTCATCCGCTCTCTCATCGACATCTATCGCCACACCGGCTACATGCCCGACGCCCGCAGCGGCAACGACAATGGCCGCACACAGGGTGGCAGCAATGCCAATGTCGTCATCGCCGATGCCTGGGTCAAGGAACTCAAAGGCATCGACTACCCCACGGCCTTCAAGGCCATGTTGAAGGACGCCTCCGTTCCTCCAACCGACGCGCAGAAGGAAGGGCGCGGCGGCATCCTCGACTACAACGCAAAGGGCTATGTCACCCTGGCCGACGAGCGCTCCGGCTCCCGCACCATGGAGTACGCCTACGACGACTTCTCCATCGCCGAAGTAGCCTGCGGTCTCAACCGTCCCGCCGAAGCGAAGCTCTTCGCCAGCCGCGCCCACAACTGGGAGAACCTCTGGGACAAAGACCTGACCGCCGAGGGCTTCAAAGGCTTCCTCCGTCCGCGCAACCCCGACGGCACCTGGGCTCCGCCGAATCTGCTCGTCCGCGGCACCTGGCCCGACTTCTTCTACGAGGGCGACCTCTGGACCTACTCGCTCTACGCCCCGCAGGACGTTCGCAAGCTCATCGCCATGGCAGGCGGAGACCAGACCTTCGTGCATCGACTGGACAACATCTTCTATCGCAAACACTTCGACGTGACCAACGAGCCCGGCTTCCTCATCCCCGTCCTCTACAACTGGGCCGGACGGCCGGACAAGACCGCCGAGGTCATCAACGCTCTGCTCGAAAAGGCGTTCACCGATCAGCGCAGCGGCATCCCCGGTAACGACGACTCGGGAGCCATGTCGAGCTGGTTCATCTTCAACTCGCTCGGCTTCTACCCCAACGCTGGACAGGACATCTACCTGATCGGCACACCTAGCTTTCCCGAGGCGGAGATCATGCTCTCCTCGGGCAAGTCGCTGCATGTGATCGCGCGCAATCTGGATGCGGAACATATCAACCGCTACATCCAGTCGGCGACGCTCAACGGAAAGCCGCTCAACACTTCATGGTTTCGACACAGCCAGATTGCAGAGGGCGGGACCCTCGTCTTCACAATGGGCTCAGCTCCGACCAAATGGGGCACGACTGAGCCTCCGCCTTCTATGTCGGATGCTACGTCGCCACTTTGTGCCGCGGCGCAGCCGGCACGTTAGGACGTATCGACATATAGGTCTTCGGCAATCGGAGCAGAACGTGCTGGAAAACGGGGGAAGCATCCGCACTACGAGCAAACCGCAGGTCCTTCGACTGCGCTTCTCGCGATAAAGCCGCAAGAAGCTCCGCTCAGGATGACAGATTTTATATACATCAGTTGCTTACAGGCAGCCTCTATGTCGATGCGCCCTAGCCACCCCAAACTCCGTCGTTCAGCCTACGCGGCCTCTGCGTGCGGCGATTTTCTCGCGGAGGGAGAGGTGGTGGCCGCCGAATTGGTGGTCGGTCAGGAAAAGCCGGGGCGGTGGGATCGTGTCAGGTGCGGGAATGGTTATCTCGGCGATTGAAGCCGCTTGCTGCGATGGGGTTTCCTGGATGGGCTGAGGTTCGTCCCCTTCCGTCGATGCGATGACGCTGATTGGGTCGGACTCGTGCGAGATTGGTGCCGGGTTGAGAACCCAGGTCTCAGAAGCGAGACCTGGGGCACCCGCTTGGTTGCTCTCCTGTGTGCTACTCTCCTGTTTTTCGAGGGCTGCGGTGAGGCGGGCGGCGAGGGAGAGTCCTCGGAGGAGGAGGTTGGCGCGTCTGGTGTCGATCTGATTGAGGGCTACGGCCTGGAGGAGCTGGGAGAGAGCATTGAGGACGGCGGCGCGGTCGGTAAGGGCGGGCAGGTTGAGAACGGCTTCGGTGGACTGGCAGAGGTTGGTGGGCATGGTTTTTCTCTCCTTAAATGCGTGATGGATGCGATAAAGTAGCGTGAGAAAACGCTAAAATATTGCATCCATTGGGGTTATTGGTAAAATATTGATTCTAAAAGGCAAAGCCCCGGTTGATGGCCGGGGCTTTTTTATCTCTAGTTCTATTTTACCAAGTGGAGGGAAACTAATGTGCCAGTTTTTTGGGGTTTATTTTGGCGTGGAAGTGGTTTGATTTGAATGGTTTGCTGAATTAATGGTTACTTAAGTTGGGCTTGACAGGTTTTCAGACAGCCTTGAATTGAAGGCAAAAGCGAGAAGAGGCTTAAGTAGAGGCAGGGGGCACCCTATCTTAAAGTCATCCATGTCGTTCCGAGCACAATGTGGTCGTGACTGCGAAAATCAAGCAAAAGCCGGACGATTCAGCCCTGCAAGACGGGAAGATCACCTCCTGTTTGCCGACCAAACGCCCAGAACTCGTAGAACAGGTTGGCGTCGCGCCTCCACGAGTGACTTGGCCTGAAGTCAACAGTTGAGCCAAGGGTCACTTATCCGGAAAGGCGACTATTCGGCCGAGCGGCGAGAAGCCTGTTCTAACCAAGCCTTCGCCGCCAGCCTCAGCTGTATCTCGCGCATGACGATCGTCAAAACGTCAACTTCCTATTTCGCCTGCACCAGCCCCGCAATAACCGCGGCAACTTTATCGAGTATCTGGTTCCAGCCCTCCATTTGACCGCTATTTTTCGCGCTCTCCATGGGTTCATTTCCAATGAAGGTGAGTTTCGTCTGGCCGTTTCCGAGATCCTCAAAGATGGTC
>Ga0073928_10002463_pt1 | contig 31701 bp, 36 predicted proteins | sample PaiPotPPA55metaG_FD_76969 | JGI IMG/M metagenome (GOLD analysis project Ga0073928, IMG submission 76969) | Iron sulfur acid spring bacterial and archeal communities from Banff, Canada, to study Microbial Dark Matter (Phase II) - Paint Pots PPA... ...
AGAAAGTCCTGTTCCGGATGGTACCCACGGTAACTCTTGCCCATGACGCATTATCACATCACGCACTACTCCTGTCCCTCTTCATCCAGAGTCAAATGACTATTTCTCGGACAGGCTCCTAGTCATGATCAGCGTCACTACCAATCCGACTGCCGAGTGGATCGCTGGGCAAGTGACGGACGCTTTCCCTTGGGATGAAGCGCCGAGTCATCTGATTCGCGACCGCGACGGGGCCTTCGGCCCAGCCTACACCCATCGCATTCGGGCAATGGGGATCCGCGATCATCCGACTGCGCCACGCTCACCGTGGCAGAACGGCCACGTCGAGCGCCTCATCGGCCCGATCCGGCGGGAATGCCTCGATCACTGGTGGTGTTCGACGAAGCGTGGTGGCAGGCCGGGCAATGGATCGGTCAGAAGTTTGGTGCGCGGCTGCCTGCAACCATCCCCCTATAAGGAGGCGCTTAATCTATGACGCTAAAGATCCTGGCCGTACTGTCGCTTGGCCTGATGTGTGGCAGTGAGCTTAATGTCGCGGCCTTCGCCCATCCCACGTTCAACCGGCAATCACTGGAAGTACACATCCTAATGCGCTCATCGTTCGCTGCATTGCTTGGACGGGTGATGCCGTTTTGGATGGGAGCCTCAACTCTGCTTAATCTGCTACTGCTGTTGCCTTTCGAGCATCTGAACAAGCGTGAGTGGCAGTTCGCTGCAGTAGCTGCCGCTATCCAAGTCGTCGCCGTCCTGTTTTCGCTGGTCGGTCCGGTGCCCATTAACAAGCGGATGGTCAGATGGACGCCGGAAGCCCTTCCTGACGACTGGAAAGCGGAGGAGCAGCGCTGGGATCTATACCACTGGATAAGAACGTGCGCACTGGTGGTAGCGTTCGCAATTCTTGTCCTCAGCGTAGGCGCCCGTTAGGCAAAAAGTCGTCGCTCAGAATGGCGTGCTGCCCCACTCTATGAGAGCTACCCATAGCAGTTCACCGATCAGCAGCGAGTGAGAAGTTCAAGCAGGTGGCCGTTGGGCTCTTTGAAATAATGGACTTGACCCGGTTTCGTAGACTGTGTTGGGGAAGAATAAAGAAGGAGGCCTCCAATGCTAGGAACGCATCCACCGTACGCGCCGGAGTACCGGCGACGGATCATCGAGCTGACCCGCGCGGGGCGCTCGGTTCAGGAGCTGGCGCGCGAGTTCGAGCCGTCAGCCAAGGCCATCCGCAACTGGGTGAAGCAAACAGCGCTCGATGAAAGCTTACGCAGCGACGTGTGTGTGGCGAATTGCTGATTTTCGACACAAATCAGCAATTCGCCACACACACCATCCTACGTGATATACCGGTGGTCGTAGTCTCCGGAAACGTGTGCGAAGTACCGCTCGAGGGAATCGCTGCCTATCTGTGCAAGCCCATGAAGGTGGAACGTTTGATTGAGGTCATCGACCAGCACTGCAAGTGGCTCATTGTCTTACGCGATAGAAGACTTCTCGGGAAAGTATGATCGCTTCAGTTGCATTCTAGACCGCCTCTGCCTTTTGCGTGAAGCTACTCGATCGCTATACGCTTTTGTGAATTCTGCTCCGAAGTAGAAGATCAAACCTGAATAGTAAACCCATAGCAGGAGAACAAGTACCGAGCCGGCTACTCCGTAGGAAGAACTGACAGCGCTTTTACCTATATACAGGCCGAGTCAGTAATCCCCTGCTGACGAAGTTAGTAGCGGGTTTTCGAGTGGTTTGGCGGCAAAACAAAGCAAATGTTGCCAAGCCGAGACGCGTGACCATCCCGCTACCGATGACAAATCCCGCGGCAGCCGCGATCGCGACGGCATTCAAAGGTTTCTCACGAATGCTTTGTTCAATCTGCTGCGGATCAAACTTGATTCCCAGCCTGCCGAGATATTTCTGAGCGGCGTCTCCTACAGCATCATCCGCTTTGCGGGCCGCTCCCGGTTCGAACGTCTTGGATTCGTCGAAGTCTTTGTCGTCTCTATTTTCTGTAGTCATAGTTTCCATGCTCTCATGCGCATCGTTTCAAATTAGGCTGCTTAAACTTTGCTTTTTCGAACATTTTAATCGGTTCTATTGCCTTCGGTGAGTGCCACCAACATGAGAAGGTCGGGAGCTGCAAAACCAGTACCGTTAGCAGAGCCCTTGGAAGCGCGGACGAAAATCGGCTCCGCCTGATTTATTCCCCGGCCCGCTGTCTTTAATGCTCGTGACATGTTATCCCGCGGCAGGCGGCGATTTCGTCGCCGTTGGGTTTTTGTGTATTCTCCACTTACCGCGCTGGATCGAATTGAAATATTTGCCCACGTCGGTGATATATACCTTGTCGCGCGCGATTCCGGCGGCGAGCAGAGTCTTGTCGAGCAGTTTTCCAGCCGGTCCGACGAACGAATGACCAGCCAGGTCTTCCTGATTACCCGGCTGTTCGCCGACGAGCATAACCTCGACACGCGCGTTCCCTTCGCCGAATACAGTCTGCGTCGCGCGACTCCAAATGTCACATGCGCGGCAGCCTTTAGCGGCCTCCGCGAGTGTTTCTATCGAATCGCTGAAGGGTATCGTGGCCTGGCCTGAGTGAGAACTGCGCCTTTTTCGGATCATCGTGGAATTATCTGCTCGATATTGTCCGTCGCGCTCGATCAGCTTTTAGCAACGGGGACGGTCGTTCCAACAACTCGAAACCTCGCGCGCCGCGACCCGAGACTCCTGATCACACGCCGCGCTTCGTTCTTGCTCCAGCAAATTTGTGAACATCCGGCCATGAGCAACTTGGAAGGCTCGGCTGTTGCCGCTTCTCCTCCGGCGATAATCATCAGTTGAGGAGAATCCTTCTTCAATTCCTGTATCAGTTCGACGCCAGCCGCCAAATAGTCGGTTACCGTGCAAGACAAGCACACGACGTCAGGAGTGAAGCGCCGGGCAAAGCCACGCACTTCTTCGACTGATTTGTCATCGCCTACAAAGCTTGCGGCCGCGCCCTCCTGACGCAAAAGCTCCAATAACATCAACAATCCAAGGCTGTGCCCCTCTCCAGGTGCGCACACGCCCAATATTCGAAGCCTCGGCGTCATGTGTGGTCCTTAGTCGATTGCCTAACTCGGCGATGATTTCGCGAGTCGTATCGATGATATAGTTTTCATTCTCCTGACTGATGTGATCTTCTGAGCGCTCTTCTCCCATAAAAATCAGCGTCGGACGAATGATGTCGTCGAAAGTGGCCTCGAGGCCGTGCTCATCGCAGTACCGAACCGCGAGTGAACGAGCGCCAGCCTGATCGAGTTCAAGTAGTATGCGATAGTATTCGTGATAATCCTCAGAATGCTGATCGACGCCGAGCAGGACCGCCAGAAACCCCAGCTCAGGTATGTAATCGCCTGCCACCTTGAGACAGGCCGTTAAAGGAGTGGCAAGCAGCAGCCCTGGAATGCCCCATAGCCAGGTCCAATACATGGCCGAAAACAATAATGCTACCGGAGACACACCAATCCCGTGGCCGATCAAGAAGGGTTCAACGAATTGCGCTGCGAGTTGATCGAGAGCAACAAAGGTTCCGAGCACTTCCAACGATTTACTCCAGCCCGGAAATACAGCGAAGGCCACCAAGGTCGGCAGTATCGCCGAAGCCAGCGCTCCCACATAGGGGATGAATCGGAGCAAAAAACCCAGGCCGCCCCAGAATGCCGGATTGGGCAATCCAAGTAACCAAACCACAACCCCAGTCGCGATTCCGAATCCTAGATTTGTCAGCGAAAAAAAGGAAAAGGTAGCGGCCAACGGTGTCTCCCGCGGTCTCGATGCCCTGCGCTGCGATCGGGATCCTGACGCGGGCGGCAAGCCGGACAAAACGGTCACGCAAGTCCCGCCGGCTATAGAGCAAAAAGAAAAGCAGGACGATCACGAGCAGACCCTTGCCGACCGCCGCGAGAACCGGCACTGCCGGTTTTAATACTTCCGTCAAAGCCGGCGAGGTAGGAAGCGTCTGCACCGTCGCTGGTTTGCGCTTATCTTTTTTGTGATTCGTCTCTTGCAGTCGTTGCTCAACCTCTCCGACGCCGGACTCGACTTGCTGCAGCCATAGGGGAGTCCCCTTTTCCAGCGCACTCAGTTTCACCGCGATATTGTCCGAGTAGCCAGAGACTTCCACTGCGACCTCAGTCAGCTCGACAGTCAGGAAATACCCGACCGCCACGAGAGCGACTACCGCCGCCAGCACGACTAAGGCCGCACTTATTAGGCTGCCGACATATCGCTCCAGCCGAGTGGCGACAGGGCTGAAAATTACGGCGAGTACAGCTGCCATCGCCAGAGGCATCAGGATGTTTGCGCCAAAGTAAAGGACAGTGGTCGTGACAATGACCGCTAAAATCGGCCGAGCTGCTCGACTAGAATCGAAAACGTCGTCGCTCCCGTCATCTGTGTATGAGTTTGAACGGCTCACTGCTCCTTTTCTCGCCTTTGGCGCGAAGCGCCTATAACCCGGCCTGGTTCTGCGGACGGAAGGAAAAACGCTCGGACTGTTATGGTCCGAGCGGTCTGCTGCGACGGGCTTAGTCTGATTCCTTGTTGTTAGCCGCGTTCTCCCGGCTTCCCAAGACCTTGTCGTCTCGGTGGAGATTTTGCGCCATCTTGAGATGAGCTTCGAGCACGGGAATCGTCTGATCGATATAGACCCGCACATCGGGATCGCTCGAAAATTCGCTCTTGGCCCGACGGAACGCAGCGAGAGCTTTCTCATGATCGCGAATGTCTATGCTCAGGAAGGTTTCATTGAACTGCGCGCCTTTCAAATTGTCGAGCTGATCCTCAACCGCCTTGTTCTTTTCATACGATTTCAACTTGACGTTTTTCTGACTGGCCAGCGCCTCGAGGGCCGTCTGATTGGCCTTGTGATCATCTCTCATGGTGTCGGCCAGCGTGACCAAGGCCTGATTGTCGCCGGCCTTGCTCTTCAGTTCCTTTGCCATGTCCTGTTCTTCATTGTTCATTTGATTGGCTTGGTCGAACAATGACGCCATATTCCCGGATTGAGCAGACGCCATGGGCGGAGCGCTTAGCACGAACAGCAGTGCAGCAGAAAAAACAATTGTACTTAGCTTCATGAGTTTCCTCTCCTTATGATTGTGTCTATAGATTTCTAACGTTATGAATTCTCGAGACCACAACGGAGGCCGTTTTGTGCGGATAAGTCATGCATTAACTACCTCTCCACCGTTCGGATGCAACACTTGTCCGGTGAAGTAGGAACCGTCAGAGGAAGCAAGAAACACATAACTGGGAGCGACTTCCGCAGGCTCTCCCGGCCGGCCTAACGTTGTCTCTTTCCCGAAGCGCTCGACCTTTTCCGGTGGAAACGTCGAAGGAATCAGTGGCGTCCATATCGGTCCGGGCGCTACGGCATTAACCCGAATGCCTCGTTCGGCCAGGGCTTTGGCGAGCGATCTGGTGAACGCAACGATCGCCCCTTTGGTCGCCGAGTAGTCGAGTAGGTCGGGACTACCTCGGTATGCGGTCACCGAGGTGGTATTGATGATGGAGCTTCCCTCGTGAAGATGTTGGAGCGCCGCTTTCGTCATGTAGAAGAACGAATAAATGTTAGTGCGAAAAGTCCGTTCGAGCTGCGCCGCACTTATATCTTCGATTTTCTTTTGGGGATGCTGTTCGGCAGCGTTATTAATCAAGATATCCAGGCGTCCAAATTCTCGGATAGTTTTCTCAACAGCGTCCTTACAAAATTGTTCGTCACCCACATCTCCGGCCACGGTCACGCAGCGGCGCTGCTCGTTCGCCACTAGCCGTTCCGTTTCCTTGGCGTCCTCATGCTCATTGAGATAGACGATAGCTACGTCCGCTCCTTCCTGGGCAAAGGCCACAGCGGTCGCGCGGCCGATTCCACTGTCTCCCCCGGTGATGAGCGCTACCTTGTCTTCAAGCTTTCGCGAACCGTGTCGTCCGCCATCTTGTACGCGCGGTCGAGGCTGCATCTCGGACTCAAGCCCCGGTTGGCGATTCTGCTGTTGCCTGGGACGAGACGATTGTTCTTTTTGCTCGGACACTTTTGTTTTTGCTCCCAATGCACCGCTATGTGCGGATCGCAGCAAACCGCATGCCTACATCGATGTCACGTCATGTTCAGACGCTGAACCCACGCGGACGATGCTCTACAGCCCATGGGCATCCTGGCGCCGTCCATTCACTTGTACTTGAGATTTGCGTTCCCAGAAGCGAAACCTTCGACAGGCCTTTACGAACAGCGCCGCATCTTCGGTGGCTTTGATCCGGATAAGGCCCGCGTCCAGATGGTTGTCGCCAATGGCTGCCGTTATCAGCGGCGTGGCTGTCTCGGCATAGGCGATGAACTTCGAATGGGCAAAGGCATCTGAAACAAAATCGCGCGTCGCTGGCTCCGCGATCAACCGAAGCATGCCTTTCTCGGAGGTCAACAACGCGACAGCATCATAAAGTACCGAGGGACCACCGTTGATGGATTGCTGGGCTTCGATCCGATTACCATCGCTGTCCTCCACCCCGCCAATACTCGGTGCCACGATCTCTAGCTGAGCGCCCTCCTCTTCAAGGGCGCGCCGCAATGCATTTAACAGGTCTGCATTGACGCCGTCCGTGAGAAGAGCTCCGACCTTGCGACCTTCAAAGCTTTGAGGAGGGTTGCGCAATATACTGAGCGATGGTGACGCTTTAAGATCGGTGCGGGTGGGCCGAGCGGCCTCCGCGGCTTTCGGCATCGTTTGGAGACCCAAAGTCCTCGCGACGGTTTCAGCAAGACCTTTATCGACGTTCAGTAAATGTGCGACCATTCGGCTTCTGATTGTGGGCGTCTCAACCTTGCTCAGTTCAAAGGCGAACGCAGCGGCTACATGTTCCTGCTCGATCGGGGTTTGGCTGACGTAGAACTGACGTGCCTGACTGTAGTGATCAGCAAAGCTATCCGGCCGGGTGCGCAACTTTTGACCCTCTTCCTCTGAAGCGTAGGATTGAAAGCCGCGTTCGGGAGATTCGCGAGGGCCGCCAAGTTCCGCACCCCAGGAGTTCGGCTCATAGTTAACTCGAGTGCGCGGATTAACCAGGGCCATATGACCGTCCTGCTGAAGAGTATGAAAAGGGCATTTCGGCGCATTGACCGGCAGACGCGTGAAATTCGGACCTCCCAACCGTTTTAGCTGAGTGTCCAGGTAGGAAAAATTACGCCCCTGCAGCAACGGGTCGTTACTGAAATCGACGCCGGGCACTATATTCTGTGTACAAAATGCGACCTGTTCCGTCTCCGCAAAGAAATTGTCCACGCAGCGGTCGAGCACCAGCCTTCCCACTCGCCTTATGGGAATCTGCTCCTCCGGAATGATCTTGGTCGCGTCCAAAACGTCGAACGCGAAATTGTCAACGAATTTTTCATCGAACAGCTGCAGGCCAAGCTCCCATTCAGGACAATTGCCCGATTGGATCGCGCTCCATAGGTCTCGCCGGTGAAAATCGGGATCCGCACCATTGATCTTGACCGCCTCATTCCATACGACCGATTGCAGGCCGAGCTTCGGCTTCCAATGAAATTTTACGAAGGTGGATTTGCCGCGTGCATTAACCAGGCGGAATGTGTGGACACCAAAGCCTTCCATAAAACGAAATGATCGAGGTATCGCGCGATCGGACATGATCCACATCGCCATATGGATACTTTCCGGTGTGAGAGATATGAAGTCCCAAAAATTGTCGTGCGCGGTCTGAGCCTGTGGGAATCCGCGGTCGGGTTCTTCTTTGGCGGCATGGATCAAGTCGGGAAACTTGATCGCATCCTGGATGAAAAACACCGGGATGTTGTTCCCGACGATATCCCAGTTGCCTTCCTTGGTATATAACTTCACGGCAAAGCCGCGAACATCGCGTGCAAGATCGGCAGAGCCTTTGTTTCCCGCTACGGTAGAGAACCGCACAAACGCGGGAGTTCTCTCGCCTGCGCGCAGAAATAGATCCGCTCTCGTAATATTGGATAACGATTCATAGTTTTCGAAATAGCCATGTGCTCCGAAGCCACGGGCGTGAACGACTCGCTCCGGAATTCGTTCGTGATCGAAGTGGAAGATCTTTTCGCGAAGATGAAAATCCTCGAGAGCCGCCGGACCGCGATTTCCTAATTTCAAGGAATTCTGATCGTCCGCTACCGGCACGCCCTGTTGAGTAGTCAACTGCGGGACGCCATTTTCGGCGACCTGATGAATCTCGCCACCGGACCCTCTAATCACCTTTTGGTCCATTAGCCGCGCCGCTTTGCGACGATTGTCCGACATTTTGGCCACTAACGTAGTCTCCTTGATTCCCTCATCGCTGGCTAAAGGCGAACCGCCCGAACGTCCGCGATCTGACGCATTCCTGCCCCCCAGCGGCGAGAACGGTGATGGGATTCTGTTTCGGTGATAAGCCGCTACGGTCGCTTTCGCCTAAATTTGCGTCTGCTCGTGAGCATTGAGGATGACCACGCGATGAGTGATTTCCCGTGCGTTCGGTCACCACGATTGCTTTGTACCAGCCCTAATTCCGAAAGAGTTGGAGGTGGGTCGGGAAGATCCCCACCTCCACTCTGACTACTTTAACGACGGACTTCGGCTGTTCTTTGATCTTTAGGAACAGAGGCCTCACCAGTGTAGGAAATATCCTCCGCGCCACCAACCTCGAGGATTTTCTTTGCGCGATCGCGCTCTGTGCTATCTTCGGTATGAACAGAGAGCAGGATGTTTCCGTCTTTGACCTTGCCCTCGTAGCGTTTCGCCTCATACTCCGGAATACCCATGCCGATGAGTGCTCCCGTGAGTCCTCCCGCCGCCGCGCCGCCAGCCGCGCCTGCCAAGGCCGCCATGATAGGACCCGCTGCGATAAAGACCCCAAGCCCTGGAATTGCCAACGCTCCTATACCCACCATCCAGCCCAACGCTCCTCCCAGGATTGCACCAGTCCCGGCGCCAGTTGCCGCACCCTCGGGAGCCTTGGTGTGTTGCTCGTGGGCGAAATCCTTGCTGCCTTGCTTGTCCGGGAAGAGCACCGAGACGTCGTTCTCGGTGAAGCCGGCGGCTTTCAAATTGTCTGCTATCGTGATCGCCTGAGCTTCACTCTTTGCGATACCAAATACTGCTTTATTTGCCATGTTATCTCCTGCTATTGACCTTTGACTTCGAGCTGATCGTCGACCTTGCCTGCGCCCGCGATTGCCTGAGCTTTGCTCGCGATCGCGGTTTTTTCCTCTTCGGTTTTCACTGGTCCGCGCAGCGTGACGCTGCCATTGGCGCTGACAATTTTCACGTTATGCGCCAGCGTCGAAAGCGAATGATCTTTGACCACCGCCCTGCGTATCTCGCGGGTGATTTCAACGTCGCTTTTCGCGTTCGATTGTTGGCCCGCGGTCATTGCGCCCGGTGCGCGATCTCTCACGTTGACAGCGGAGTTATCTGGTGCGGCAGGCGGCGAGTCCTGCGCCATTGTGACGGTACCCAGTCCTAAGAGTGCTGACGATAGGATTAAGGTTAGTGCAATTCGTTTCAACAATGATTACCTCCAATTTGTTTATTTATTACAGTAGGTGACTAACCAAGTACCAAATGACGAGCACCGACACCGGCACTCCCAATAGCCACGCTATTCCGTAACGCATTTCCTTTTACCTCCAGCTTTAGTAGTTAATTTGATCACTTCGCGATGTGGGCCTTCGGTTGATTGCCCGATGCGGGCTTGGAAGCGAGATTGTTCTCGAACTCCTGTTTGCGTGCTTCCAATTGCGCGCCCAGTTCAACCAGGCGACTCTCACCCAGGAACCTTTTGGCGTCGGGAAACATCTCCCCTTCCTCCTCCTTTACGTGATGCTCCACGTCCTCCTTGAGGACCTTTATCTTCATGTCGTAGGTTTCGTCGGCGGGCGTGATACTCGAGACCTGTGCGAGCAGACTTTTTATCTGCTTGTGCTCTTCGTATGCCTCGCGGACTTCGTCTTTAACGTGTTCCGATCTGGCCTTTTTGACGGCGGGATAGAAGATTTCTTCTTCGATAGCGGCGTGTACTTCCAAGGCAGCTTTTATCTGATTGAAAAGACCCGCCTTCTTCTCACTATCCTTTTTGGTCAGCTTTCCCTCTTTCTCGAACATTTTCTTGACCGTCGCATGATCTGTCTTCAACAATGCGATTGCGTCCTGTTTTGGCATTTTTCACCTAGTTCTGACTTGTATCGCGCTTAAATGCGCGAGAAGAATTGCGACCGCTCCACGAGCGCTGAAGGTTACGAAGGGCTGGTTAGCTCGGTTCGGGACAGCCAGTGTGATGGAACGGTCGAGTGTCGGTCGCGGACTGAACGAAGCGCAAGGATCGAGCCAGCAGGCCTTGTTACGAAACAAAAATATGCGTCGTGAAAAAGCTCAATAGACTATGACCGTAACTTAATAGAGTCCGTTCGCGTTTTCGCGAAAGCCGGTCTTCCTGTTTCAGGGCCTTCGGCAACCGGTAAAAAAGGTTGGTATTTATGTCAATCTGATGATTTAGAAGAGCGCTTCTACAATGGAACTGGCGGCTCACAAGGGAGTGTTCCTGAAGGAACCAGTTGTAGTCTCATCAGGCGTTTTCTCGTCACACGAGCCGTGCGTTGGCACTGGTGGCCTGCCTCCCGCGCGCCCAGCAGTTTAGAGGTAGAGTCCGTAACAGGGCGCGAAAGAGGGAACGAACTGGAAGACAAACGCCTTTGTCCTGTCGGGGCGCCAAGGGCGTGAGACTGCAGATCCGGACTATCTGAAGCGCCTCTCGACAAGCACTGGAGTGGGACCATGAACGATAGCTTTTAATCTCGATCCTCTTCAGGCCGTCGTCGACTATCGAGTGCGGCGCGGTCGGCCATAGGTTGCGGGTCCTCGCGTCCACGCTGATCAAAACTCGCGTCGGAGGTTTTTACCGGACGAGCTATTACTTTCAAGCTGTTCCCGCTAGGTCGCACCAAAATCGAGCACAGCCAGTTATCTCTTGGAGCCTCTCTTCGTTTTTGCACAGCGGCAGGACTCTTGCGTCAGATCTTTGCAATCTCTTACAAATCCGAACGTCGAGAGGCCTGAATTATGAAGGCCTGTGTTGGTGTGAGAAAGAAGAAAAAGAAGAAGATGTGCTCGTTGACGAACGCCGACCTTGTTGTCGTCAATCCTCGCGATGTGATCTTGAAGATAACATCTGCGGCGATCTGCGGCTCCGATTTGCATCTTTTACAATGGTTTGATGCCCACGATGGAAAAAGGGCGAGGTCCTGTCATGAGCCGATGGGGGAAGTCGTAGCAGTCGGCAGCGCAGACACTAAGTTTAACTCCAACGATTCGCGCGGCTGTTCCTTTCGCTCTTATGCGGCGAGTGCTTCTTCTGTCACAAGGGCTTGTTCGCTACTTTGCGACACATCGAACCCAAACGCGGAAGTCGCACGAAAAGCGATGGGTCAGTCTCCCCCCGATTTGTTCGCCTATTCGCATATGTTGGACGCATTCGCGGAGAATAAGTCCTGAGGGGTCTCGACCGACGATCCTCCACGCAATCTGGCTTACAGAGTTGAGCATATGAGGACTCCGCCCAATTGCCCACAATGCGGACGGCCTATGGAAACTGCCTGGGGGCAGCGGCAATTTTTGGTATTGTCCGCGTTGCAAGAGAAGCATACCGAGGAGCATTCTTCGAACGCGCACTGAGCTTTCACTCTGGCGCGTTATGCCCTGAGCAAACTTATGATAGGGCTGGCGCAACCGCACCGGTCAAAAGGGAAATTTCGGGGAAGGCCGAGCTATAGCTGGAGAAAGAATATGGAATATCACTTAGAAATTTATCGTCCCGGTAGTTGCGCCAGCGATGGTTGCATAAAAACCTTTACTGCGGCGAGCCCATTCTTGCCGATTCGCGGCGGTGATCTCATCAACACCAAAACGTGGGAGGTCGAGTGGCCGCTGCTCCGCGTAGTGAACGTGGAGCACGTAATCTGTGAGAGCTCACGGGGAATCGATCCATCGGGCACAATCATCCACCGGATCTTTCTTTATACCGAAAGTATCCCCGATACCGCAGAAACGAGGTGTAGTGCGGCGCTTGGGATCGCCTAGCGCGCTCTCGACCTTAACGGCCCTGGCACGGGTTATGTACACGAAGCAAGCAGGTCCGAGGAGCGGCTGGACGCGGCATTTTGGCGGGAAGGTTGGATGTGTCTGGCTGGCGCTTGTGATTTTTTGGGCGGCCGGTTGCTCCATCTTTATGGAGGCAAATCGTCCAACACCTACAAATTTGCACAAATTCGAAGTTGGACAATCACGTGATTCGGTACGCCAACGCCTAGGCGCTCCAGACGATAGCGTAATTCAGACAGACGGCACAAATTGCGATAGTTACCAACTCTACACGAAAGGTTATGGTGCCGGCGGCAAGGTTGGAGTTGCTCTTTTAGAAGGCGCTGCAGATGTCCTCACATTAGGCTTGACGGAGGTCGTGCTGACTCCGACGGAAGTTTTAACCAAAAACGAGAAACATCCGGTGAGCTTCTGTTATTCTTCTGACAAACTCGTGCGCGTGAAGCGCGCGGTGGTTACGGATTCCATAGTCTTCCACAGACAACCCATCGTGGAACACAGTAAGCCGGCCTCGACCTCATCTGTTTCGGCACGGCAGCATGGATCGGAGCGGCCTACTTCGGAACAGCCTGCCGCGGAACCACCACTTCCGCCAACCGTTATACTACCGGCCTCTTAGCAACGATTTGGCTTTAAATGCTGACTAAAAGTCCGCTGCGCGCACTGTCCAGCGCGGCGTATTGAACATGACGACTCTCAGTAGGTGATAACCGCCGCGAAGCTGCATATGCATCACATTTTGAGTCCTTTGGAAATGACCGATTGGCTCGGCCGCTGGAGCTATCCAGGCATTTTCGTTTGCGTCTTCATAGGTAATTTTGGGATACCGGTGCCGGAGGAGGTAGTCCTGCTTGCCGCCGGATTCCTCGCCGGGCGCCACGTACTGGAATTGGGCCCCCTGTATATCATCGCAATTCTAAGTGCTGTCGCAGGGGACACGTGCGGCTTTGTGGTTGGACGCACCGGTGGACAATGGCTGTTCGGGTGGCTTTCGCAGAAATCCACATTTTTACGAAAACGCTACGAGCACCTGTGCACATTCTTTCAGGTGCATGGCAACAAGGCTGTTTTCTTAGCGCGGTTCATCATGGGCGCACGCTTCATGGCAGGACCAATGGCTGGTGCAGCCGGAATGCGCTTCTGGAATTTTCTAGGATGGAACGTGTTGGGCGCGTTCATCTGGTGTTCTGTGATGATCACTATCGGCTACTTTGTCGGCGATCAGTTGGACTGGGTGGCACATGTGGCGCGTAAGGGCGGTCAGTGGGTGGCGGCTGCAGTTCTCCTGTTCGCCGCCGCAATATGGTTATTTTGGCGGCATCTGCACCATCGGAGGGATTTTAAAGCGAGTACTACTTGTCGATCGAAAGAGAAAGAAACCTGAGCCAAAAGCAGCAGTATTTGTCGCTAATAATTCCATCGGAACCGCATTTTGAGCAGAGGCAGACATTTTCTAATGAATAAGTGCGAGAAGTGAGTTGGCCGACGATCCGAAAGATGTACGGTCGGTCACCTGTCTGAGATCGAAAGACCTCCCATACAGAGACCCTCAATGAGGGCTTATCGGCCGCGACGCAGTCGTTGGTGAAGCAAGAGCTGTTACGAATCAGGTTGTCGCTACCGAAAACCTCGTTGGGGATGACGGTATGCGCTGGCTGTGCTAGTGGGAGCGGGATGTTCGCGTTCCTGACCAGACTGCTGCTCCTCGCACGCTCCCGACTGAAGTCACGGGCGAGCCTCGAGGCTGAAAACCTGGTACTGCGTCAGCAGCTGATCGTCCTAAGCCGCAAGTCCCCGTTGCGGGTGCGACCGCGGAACATCGATCGGCTGATCTTTGTCTGGCTGTACCGATGCTTCCCGGCCATTTTAAATGCGATCACGGTGGTCAAGCCCGAGACCGTGATCCGGTGGCATAGGCGCGGCTTTCGGGCCTATTGGCGCTGGAAGTCCCGCCATGTCGGCGGCCGTCCCCGGATCGATTCCGAGATGCGAGCGCTGATTCGGCGGATGAGCCGCGAGAACCCGCTATGGGGCGCACCGCGGATCCACGGCGAACTGTTGATGCTCGGGATCGAGGTCGCCCAATCAACCGTGGCGCGGTACATGACGAGAAGACAGGGGCCACCCTCTCAGGGTTGGAAGACATTCCTGCGCAACCATGCCGCTGGGATCGCGTCCATCGATCTGTTCGTGGTTCGTACTATCTCTTTCAATTTGCTCTATGGCCTGGTCATTCTTCGTCACGCGCGAAGGCGACTGGTGAGCATCAGCGTGACGAACACTCCGACCACCGAGTGGATCGCAGGTCAGGTGATTGACGCCTTCCCTTGGGACGAAGCGCCGCATTACCTGATTCGCGACCGCGACGGCGCATTCGGTCCCTCATATACCCGCTGCATTCGTGCCATGGGGATCCGAGACCACCCTACCGCGCCACGCTCGCCGTGGCAGAACGGCCACGTTGAGCGGCTCATCGGATCAATCCGTCGCGAATCTCTCGACCACCTCATGGTGTTCGGGGAGGCGCATTTGCGCGGTGTCCTGAGGGCTTACGCTTCGTATTACAACCAGGTCCGGACGCATCTCTCATTGGGCAAGAATGCGCCGCATTTTCGGCGTCCGCAGAAGTTCGGGCACATCGCAGTGATACCTATCCTCGGCGGGCTCCATCATCAATACGTCCGGGTTTAGGTTTTGGATAGGCACAGGCGGATGATCAATCGGGCGCGCTCGCGGACGCGCGCCCGCGGCGAGCATGCTTTCAGAGTGATCAAGCAACTGTGGGGCTCCGCCAAGCTAAAGTATCGAGGCTTGGCCAAGAACCTGGCGCGCGCGCACACTATGTTTGCGCTGGCCAACCTCTACCAGGTGCGCATACAGCTGCTTCCAGCCGGGGCTAGGTGTGCGCTGTGAGGAAACTTCGGGGAGCAAGCAGTCTCTGCGGCGACTATCGCACGACCAACCATCACTGATCTCCGTTCTCTGAACCCGATTGTCATGACCACTTCAACCAAATCGCTCCGCACAGCGACCTGTGCAGAGCCTCTCTCTAGGAGACCGAGAAGACCTCTCATCGAGCATCCAAGACACGGCGGACCTTCGCAGCCAGGCCGGCATATGTGAATGGCTTCATGATCAATTGAACGCCGGGGTCGAGCCGCCCATGATGAACGATGGCGTTTCGCGCGTAGCCGCTCGCGAATAGCACCTTCAAGCCTGCCTTCCGCCGCAGTGCCTCGTCGGCTAGTTGCCGACCGTTCATGCCGCCCGGCAAGCCAACGTCCGTTAGCAAAAGGTTGGTTTCGGGATGCGCGTCGAGTTGCCGAAGAGCGCTGAGACCATTCGGCGCCTCAATCACTCGGTAACCTAGCTCGCCAAGGATCTCGACAAGAGAGCTGCGAACATCAGCATCATCTTCAACCAGGAGGACGGTCTCTCCATTCGCTCGCGGAATGGGGATCGCAGCGTGCTCCACTTCAGTGACGCGCTCCGATGAGACATACCGAGGTAGATAAATCTTAATTGTGGTTCCGGCTCCAACCTCGCTGTAGATTCTGACGTACCCACCAGATTGCTTGATGAAGCCATATACCTGCGATAGACCGAGCCCTGTCCCCTGTCCGACTTCTTTAGTCGTGAAGAATGGATCGAAGGCTTTCGACGCTACCTCCGGTGTCATCCCAGTCCCAGTATCGCTGACGAAAATGCCCACATACTGTCCCGGGGGCACTTCGGCAATCGCGCTATAGGCCTCGTCGAGATAGGTGTTAGCGGCCTCGATTGTCAATTTACCGCCCTCAGGCATAGCGTCGCGTGAATTGACGGCGAGGTTGAGCAGCGCGCTTTCGAGCTGGTTGGCATCTACAAAGATGGCCCAGACGCCCGCGGCGAGAACCGTCTCGATCTGGACACTCTCACCCAGCGTTTGACGAAGGATCTCGGACATTCCGGTGATAAGTGAATTGACTGAGACAGATCTCGGCTCAAGTGGTTGATGGCGTGAAAACGCCAGCAGCCGGTTGGTCATCAGCGCAGCGCGCGCCGTCGCGTCCAATGCCGCCTTGGCCGGCCGCTGCAGATTGTCATCGGCGCCTCTGGTAAGACGGCGTTGGAGAGTCTCAATGTTCCCCGAAATAGCGGTCAACAGATTGTTGAAATCGTGGGCGACGCCGCCTACGAGTTGACCGAGGGCTTCCATCTTCTGCGCTTGGCGCAATCGCTCTTCGGCGGCGCGCCTTTCCGTCAGATCGCGCGTAATCTTGGCAAATCCCACCAACTGACCCGCCGAGTCGTATATTGCGTTGACGACGGCGCTTGCCCAGAAGAGGCTGCCGTCCTTGCGGACGCGCCAACCCTCCTGTTCGTATCTGCCTGTCTGTGCTGCCGTTGCGATCACCTGCTGCGGGCGCCCACTTTGCCGATCCTGTTCGGTATAAAAAAGCGAAAAGTGCTGCCCGATGATTTCCTTAGCGCCATAGCCTTTGATCCGCTCGGCGCCCGCGTTCCAATTGACTACGTTTCCCGCCGGATCGAGCATGAAGATTGCGTAATCAGTAACCCCTTCGACAAGCAGGCGGAAGCGGCGCTCGGTTTCCTCCAGTTCTGTGACACTTGCCTCGAGCTGCCGAGTGCGCTCCGCAACGCGCGATTCCAAGGTCTCATTGAGCGCCAACAATCGGGCCTCGAGCACCTTCCGTTCGGTAATTTCGTAGTAGGCTCCGCGCAGCCATCGTGCACGATGCGTCTCGTCCCGGGCAATTTGGCCGCTTCCTGAAAGCCAGTGGACGCTGCCATCCGAATGCCTTACGCGGAATTCCGCATGGTAGATGCCGGTCCGCGCCGCGGTCTCGATCGCGGCACGCACCTTGGGCACATCGTCAGTGAAGATCACCCGCTCCCAGTCCGCTAACGACGCGCCTGAAATTCCCGAATTGAGACCGAAGAGCTCGGCAACTTGCGGAGTCCACTCCCAGCGGTCCGACACTAAATCCAGTTCGAACATCCCGATCCCGCCGTCCGCCTCCGCCAGGCGTAGCCACTCCTCAGAAATGCGGAGGCGCGCTTCGATGTCCTTCGTGTGATGCACGTTGTCGCTCATGAAAAATCGGCCGCGCTAGTCCGAGCCACCGCCCAAGATCGCTTTTGCCTCGGTCATGGCGCAAAGCTTGCCAAAGGCGATGTGCCGCGGCAGGTGATTGAAGCCACACGAGCTGGTGATGATGGTCTGCTCCGGTGCGAGCCACCGATAGGCCCTTATGCGCTCGGCAACCTGTTCACCTGTTTCGATATTGGGCGCCTGCACATCGACAGCTCCAACCCCAAGCTGCTTGTTGCCCAGCAAGCCCTCATAGTGCCGGGTCATGTCGTGCTCGATCAGGTAAGCGTCGCACTCGATCTGGCAAATGAGATCGGCTTTGTATCGGCCGGTGTCAAAATAGCGGTGCCCAATTTGTCCGTCGTAGTCGGGCCCGACCGCATAATTCCCTTGGCAGACATGCACCAGGACATTGATGTCGTTGGGAAGTCCCTCGACCGCCATGTTGATCACCTCAACCGCGGCGCGTACTTCTGCGTCATCCGCCGCGGTGAAATACGGCTCGTCGATCTGAATGTGCTTGCATCCCGCTGCCGCCAAGCGCTTGAAGTTTTGGTGGAGCAGCTTCCCCAGATCGATCATCATCCGGCGGATATCGTGGTAGTACTCGTCATAGGCTACGGCCGCCAACAGATGCGGTCCCGTCATCGTGACCTTGACCGGCTTGCGCGCAAATGACGACACGGTGCTGAATTCATCGACGAGTCCCAAATCGATCGTGTCGGCTATCGGACCCCGGCAGGTAGCGGCGGGATGGTACACATTCGGGTCGTGCTTACTGATAGGCATTGGCCGGGTGGCGCCTTGAAAGGCGGGGATTTTCTGCCAGAAGTGGTTCAACATCGCGTTTGGCGGCGAGTGCCGATTGTGCGTCCGCCGATGCATCTCACCACCTGTGATAACGTCGATCCCCGCGGCTTCCTGTTCCAAAATCGCGGCCTGAGTGGCGCGAAACTGCGCGTCGGCGAAATCGCCTGCCGAAAGATTGCCCAAGGTCACCAGGCGATCCAGCGCCTCATACCAGCGCGGGACGCTATGAGCGCCGACAACGGTGGTGGTGTACTTTCTATAGTGAGGCACTCGTCCCCCGTTGACAGTCGTAGGCTCGTCCTCGGTCCGTTTCTACCTCAGTCCCCGTCAGACCAGTGCAACGGGATGGTAGACGGAATTCCCTTCTGACTTCAAGGATTCTTGGGCCATTCTGTCCGGAAGCCTACAATCCGTGTCTAAGTTTGACACTTCGTATTCGCAACTTATGTTCGGCAGCGCCGCACTCTTCACTCCGAGCAAGATCAGCAGTGCGTCCAGGAAGCTCACTTTCGGGACACACTTCTTCTCCAGAGCCACATCACCGGTCCAATAGTTGATGGAACCAACTCTCTTAGATGCGGACCATATCTGACCAGAGCCGTTGTCCCGAACACTGAAGCTGTCGTCTATGTCCGGGAGGCCGGAGATCCGCACTGAGTCTGGGGTGATGTACTTCCGCACCGTCGACCGTCGTCTCAATGAAGGTTTAATATTGATCTGAACGAAAGGCAGGCGTGATTCAAGAGCACACGGCGCCGCCCCCGAGTCTTCGGAACCAAAGAAAAGGACCCACCCGTATCTCTCTGAAGAACTCCGAATATCGAAGACTGCGTGGCGGAGCAGGTGAATTCGAACTGCCGGTACCGATTTGTGAACAGTCAGAAGACAGCATCGGGTTAAGGTTTGCGACATCGAGACGAAGTGCAAAGCGCTATCGCTCTGCAGGGCATTTCTAGTGCGCTTTAGGGTCTCTGGGAGCGACCGGCGCCAAAATGGCTGCCTATTTTATTTTGATCGCTGCCGCGACATCAATCGCGCTGTCTTCATCGCGGACGAGGGGAAGGCCTTCTTACGAATGTTGCCGACCGCATAAGCCGACCAGGCGGTGGGCCGACTCCCGGAGCGCTGCGCAGCAGCTCGGCCTTTTGACCGAACGCCGGCGTCGTCCGGATGATCTCCGCGAGCTGCTTGTCCAGTACCGATATCTGCTTCTTCAGGCATCGAATGATCCCCGCCAGCCCAGCGCGTACACTCTCGAGCGCCTGCAACTGTGGGTGCTCGCCGTCATCATCCGCCTGAGCTGGTTGCGTCGGGTGATCAATGCCCTCAGCTTCCGAGTTTCCGAATGGGGCAGCCGGCGCAACCAGGTCTCGGAACAACGATCGCACCTAGTCCCGTCCGATCTGATCTCTCACGAGTCGTTCTGGTTGGCCCCTCGGTAACGTGACCTCACAAGCCGCATAGTGGCTCGCGGAAATAGGTACGGTGTTTGCTTATACGTTTCCGGGCGGTTCTCGGCGGCCCCAAACTAGAGCCGCCGGCGCGCCCACAGCGGTCTATTTTGCGCAGACAGAGCGTCTGCGAAAAACTTGCGCTCTCGCGGTTGAGAATTAGAACGATCGATCAGGAGAGCACAGAAATTAGTGGCGGCCTAAAATAACGCCCCACCCCAGGATTTCACGTGGATGACCGCCTGAGAGCTGCGGCCGAACATTTCAGATCCGGCAAACATGCCCTACTGGCACGTTGGCGCGAGGGCATACGTGCGGATTCAAGTCTTCCCGAGCAACGTGTAAAATTTTCCGATCGAGAACTGGAAGATCATCTGCCCGCTTTGCTGAATAGCATAGTTGATGCTTTGGAAGGAAAAGCCGTCTCCCAGGAAACCATTCACCAGGAGGGGGCGCAGCACGGGCATACGCGCAGAACGAGCGGGTATATGATCACGCAGCTGATCTGGGAGTTTGCTATTTTTCGCACACTGCTGCGCGAGACCCTGGAAGAGCTTGCACCTGCCGAGCCGCCTGCCAATCTGTTCGCGGCTCGCGAACTAATTCTCGCCATCACTAACCGAAGCGAAGTCGGCTCCGTTCAACAGTACATCGAAGAGACCAGCCGAGAGCGCGATCTTGCCAGAGAGGACCTGAAGCAGGCCAACGAACAAAAGCATCGTTTCCTGGCGGTACTTTCGCATGAATTACGCAACCCCTTGGCCGCGATAAGGACGGCACTTCACATTTTGAAAGGAGGCAGTTTCTCGGATATCCAACGGCAGCGAGCATTAGGGATCGTCGAGAGACAGACGAATCACCAGATACGGCTCGTGGATGACTTGCTTGATGTAAACCGGATTTCCCAAGGAAAGATCGAGCTCAAGCGAGAGCAGATCGATCTGAGGGAACCGGTTAAGAACGCGATAGAAGCGTTTCGTGCAGCGATCGAGTCCAAAGCGATCAAGTTTCAGTTCGACGGTCCTGATCGGGAAATTCTAGCATTCGCGGACCCGGTGCGGATCGAGCAAATAGTGTCGAATCTGCTCGACAATGCTCTAAAATCTACAACATCCGGCGATTCGCTCGAGATTGGCTTAACCCAACAAGAGGATGCCGCTATTATTTCGGTGCGAGATACCGGGGCAGGCATAGAAATCTCGCGGCTAGACCGCCTGTTTGAGCTGTTCTCACAGGGAACTTCGGGACCGACCGCCGGCGGCTTGGGAATTGGACTTTGGCTGGCGAAGACCCTGACCGAAATGCACGCAGGGACAATCCGAGCCACGAGCGATGGGCCCGGCAAAGGTACCCAGTTGGTCGTTCAGATACCATGTTTGCCGAGGAATACAGGAAGAAGAACCGAACATAGCAAACGTGTGCTCATTGTCGAAGACGATCCCGAGCAACGAGAACTTTGGTTCTTTGCGCTGTCTGAAATGGATGCAGAAATCTCGGCCGCCAAGGATGGAGCCGAGGCACTTAAAATGGTCTCAGATGGTCGTTTTGACGTTTGTATTTTGGACCTAGACCTGCCTGATATCTCCGGATACGATCTTCTGCAACAGTTGCTCGCGCTTCATCCTGAACGACGACCAGTAACGATCGCACTGACGGGCTTTGGGCGACCCGAAGATGAGGCCAGGATCAAAGCTGCCGGATTCGACCATCATATTGTCAAGCCTGCCGAGATCTCTGTTATTCAGCAGATAATTAGCCAATCCGAAAAAATCTCATGACACCTTTCCCGCCTGCCCTTCGGGGAAGTCAGCGGAAGCATGTGAATGTTCGGCCTCCGCTCATAACCATAGCGGTCTTTCGCGACGAAGGGTGCCAGCGCCCCGTTTTGCGGAATTAGCGAGCACTTTAACGCGTGGTGCTCTGCCACGGCGATGTCTTCGGCATGGCGGAACTTTATTCCTCGTACCGATAGACGGTGCCTATGCGGTGCCCTAACAACCGGAACAAACGTGAATTTGCGTAAAGACCTAGCAGCGACCGTGTTCTCTGCGCCGGCTACTGTGGAAGTATTGGGAGCCGCGGCTAACCAAACGCTCGGACTCGATCGAAAATGCCTCCAGCCGATGCGGTCCGCTCATTGAGGCCAGAGAAAGGCGCCCTCGCCTAAGAACCTTCTCGATCCCGATTGCGGGATTTTGGAACGTCGCGAAAAGAAGACACCCCGCCACCGCGCAATAGCCGCGCGCGACTCAAGACTGCCAGCGCCCCAGCTTCGTATCTTGGCAGGACGCCTCGCATGACCGCCCACACCGAACCTATTCGCCGCTGCGGGTAAGTTGGGGAGCAGGCCACGTGCACGAAAGGAGACCCGGAGCACGAAGCCCGCGCTGAGCTCGATCCCCTGGCATCGTCAGATATAGCATGGTGCGGAGCCTCGCGCTTCGAATCGGAAATCGAAAATCGGAAACTTGTTCAATTCTCACCCGGTGGAAGTGGCTCAAGGTGCACAGTGGAGGTCGTAATGATCCCTCCGCGGGTTAGTCTATTTACTGTGCTGATTGGAGTGCGCCTTCGCGGCCTCTTCTGCATGGTGCGTGGCATTCAAGTGATGTCCGTGCGCGATATGAGCATGATGCCCGCCCTTTTCATGCGATCCTTCTTCGTGATGCCGAGCCGCCTCCTTGTGGTGGCGCGCTGCGTGCTCGTGATGTTCAGCGGCTTTCTTGTGATGTTCCGCGCCTTCATGCTTGGGCATTTCAATTCTCCCTTGGTTTGTACTGTCGAAGTGACAGATCCGAATCGAACGGTTCTCAAGACGAGACCACGTCAACTGATCGCGTAGACCCTAACAGCGCCGGCTCTTTATTGCGCGCGACGCAAGCTGTGCCTCTTGGGAAACAAGTCTGGCTACCAACAGGAATAAGACCCCCGCGGAGCAAAAGGCCGGTCGGATATCGAGGGCGGCTCTCGCCGAGATCGAGAGTTTTCAACATCGAACTGGAATTCTTTTCAAAGTTTGCATTTTCTCGCCGATATCTACGAACGAAACGACTTGGAGGAGACAGGCAGCAACAAATGCGCCATGTGATTCTCATTACACAGAACGCGCTCGTTCGTCTTGCATATTTGAAAGAAATGCTGCGTCGCTCTATTCGTACAGTCGGCGTGGTCCTTGCTTGTTCTGGCGGCGAAAGATTGTCACATGGAGCATTCGGTTAGCCCATGCGCGCCAGGCTATTTCGGTCCAGCGCACGACGCGGCCGTCGGTGCTGCCAAGACGGCACGTCTCCGCTATGTCAATGATCAACGGCCGGGGATCGTCCGCGAGCGCAATGACACGGGATTTGTCTATCGCGATCCCTCAGGCGACACCATAAACGATCGCGACGAACTCGCGCGCATCAATGCGATCGCGGTGCCGCCAGCGTGGACGCAAGTATGGATTTGTCCCGATCCAAACGGCCACATTCAAGCCACCGGATGTGACGCGCGCGGCCGCAAACAGTATCGCTACCATACGCGATGGCGAAGCGTCCGCGACGAATCAAAATTCGAGCACACGCTTGTGTTTGGGCGCTCTCTGCCGGCAATCCGCCGGCAGGTTGATATTGACCTGGCGAAAGCGGACTTGCCGCGTGAAAAGGTTGTGGCTGCCGTCGTGCGAGTGATGGAGCGTACTTTGGCGCGCGTCGGTAATCCCGAGTACGCTCGGCAAAACGAAAGTTTTGGCCTCACAACGCTTAGGAATCATCACATTCGCGTTAAAGGTGGGACAATTGAGCTTGATTTTCGGGCCAAGAGTGGAGTCCGCCATCGCAGCATAGTCAGTGATCGCAAACTCGCGCGTATCGTGAAGCGAATCCGCGATCTGCCGGGCTCGGAGGTGTTCCAATACGTTGATAACGATGGCAAGCGGCATAGTATCGACTCCGGCGATGTGAACGAATATCTGCGGGCGGTCTCAGGCCAAGAAATAACTGCCAAGGATTTTCGCACGTGGGCCGGGACTAACCTCGCGGTCCTTGGGTTGCACAAATTGAACGAGGTGAAGCCCACCAAAACGGGCTCCCTGCAGGTTGTCAAACAGGTAGCGAAACAACTTGGGAATACCCCCGCCGTCTGCCGTAAATGTTACATCCATCCCGCAGTGTTGGAGAGCTACCTTACGGGCTCGCTCCAACTCAAACGGACGAACGCATCGGAAAATCCATCCGAAGACCAGAAACTTGGGATGTGGGCGATCGAGCGCGAGTTGATTCGTTTTCTCGAGGATCACCGTCGGGAGAATCGACCCCGGACCACACTGAAAGCTACGCTGCGGGCTTCGCTGAGCGCAGCCAAATCGAGACGCAGGCGGGCGGCGCGCGGTTAGCCATCTAAAAGCGACCTTCCCGGCAAGCAGCGTGACCACGTGCATATCCTTTGCCGCCGGTGGTCTTACAAAGCAGATCAGACCAACTGCCTTCAATCGATCATGAATTTCCCGCGCGGCTTGGGATAAGCCGCTGCAAGGCCAGAGCTGAGCAGGACCCGGATCCGATCGAAAACGAGCCTCCCGGCACTTCCGGCTGTTCTGGTTGACAGTCCCGGGCGTACAGGCACCCTTCTTGCAAACTCTGACCTCATGTGCGGCACTGCTCAGTAGAATCGATTAAACGAAGGGGTAGAGCAAAGTCGGACCAGTTTAATTTGGCACGATGCCCACGAGAGAGTTGAAACTATGACTACAGAAAATAAAAACGACACAGCCTTCGATGATTCCGTGACGTCGGAAGGCGGGGTGGCCAGGAAGGCGGATGGGGCTATAAAAGATACCGCTCAAAAATATCTTGACCGGTCGGGAATCAAGGTTGATCTGCACCGGATTGAAGAAAGTATCCGGGAGAGACCCTTGCCTGCCGTCGCGATCGCCGCTGCCGCGGGATTCGTCGTCGGTGGCGGTATGGTCACGCGCTTGGGCTTGCTAACACTTACATTATCTGGCCGCCAGGCCGCTCGAGAAACTGCGAGCAACTTCATCAGCAGAGGATTACTTCCGAACGCTCGACGAGCTGCACCGCTCAGAAGTCACTAAGCCGTAGTCCGAGGCCCGCCGCTCAGTGATGAATTCTGGCTCGAGAAAAATTGCGATTCTTGCGGGCGCGAGCGCGGGAATATTGATTGTAAGGGCGGCTGCGCCCACGATTCTGACCTGGCTGGCCAACGTAGGCGTGCAGAAGGTCCCTGGCTACCGAGGCAGTGTTCGCCGCGTAAGTATCGACTTCACCACTCCGCGCGTGGCGGTGCAGGGCCTTTCGCTTGCTAAATTAAATACTGGTCGACCGGAGCATCTCTTGCACGTGGGCTCTATCGTCGTCGGCAGCAATTGGAAAGATATTCTCAAGGGATCGCTGATCGCATACATCCGATTGGACTCACCCCGGCTGATCGTGAACCTGGAGCGGATCTCCCAGCTGCATGGAAACCGCGACAACGGAAACCCGAGGCCATCCCGCGATGCCAGAGCCAACGAGCTATCGTGGCAGAAAAAGGTCCAGCAGTTGCCCGCTTTCAGAATATCTTCCGCCGTGCTGACGGACGGAGAAGTTCACGTGCAGGGAATCTCTGGTCAGGGCGGCGCGGACATCAGAATCGACCAGCTGAACCTTTATCTGGATAACCTTACGAACAGCACGAAGCTCGCGCCCTCCTTGATGGCGAAAGCTCTATGCAAGGCTCGAGTAATGGCGAATGGAAGCCTTGAGGTGCGAGCAGAAGGCTATCCTCTGGCTCAGGCGCCGACTTTTGATGTCGACCTTCAAATCATCAACGTTGATTTAACAGAAGTTCGAAGTCTCATTCAGAACCGCATCGAAATAGATGTGCGTCGTGGAATTGTCGATTTTTTTACCGAGGCGGCGGCGGCCGACGGTTATGTCCAGGGATATGCAAAACCCATATTCGATCACCTCGAAATAGAGGCGCCCAAAGACAGCAGCTTTACCACGAGCATCAAAGCGTGGGCCGCCGAAGCAGTGGTCAAGCTGGGCAAGAACAAACCTAAGGACCGAATCGCGACGCGACTTGATTTCGAAGGCTCCTTGGATGATCCCGAACTGAATATCATCGATGCGATATTAACCTTTTTCAGGAACAGCTTCCTGACAGCCGAACGCGCTTTGCTCGAGGATCGGATTTGGTTTTCCAGAGCGGGAAGAACGGCCGACGAGGTGAAAATCCATACCGGGAATGAGCCCCGTTCCCGCCTGGCGATCGCCTTTGCGTTGCTCAAGGAGACTTTCAACAGATGGAGTGAGGACGCGGCTCCTCGCATGGCGGCGGCGCTATCTTATTACACCGTCTTTTCGATGGCACCGCTGCTGATTCTCGCAATCTCGATCGCCGGCCTGGTTTTGGGGCGCGACGCAGCTCAGGGGAAAATCGTCGAACAAATCAATGGTCTGGTCGGCGTGCAAAGCGCCGCCGCGATTCAAAGCATGATCCAGGCCGCGAACCGTCCGTCAAAGGGTGTATTCGCCGGCGTGGTGGGCATCATTTCTCTTCTAGCGGGCGCGACTGGCGTGCTGTCTGAATTGAAAAGCGCGTTAAACAAGATCTGGCGCACGGAAGAACGCAGCGACGTTAAAGAAATAGTCAAGAAGAATGTTGTATTTGTCGGGATGCTCCTGGGTATCGGATTCCTCCTGACGGTGTCACTCATTGTGAGTGCAGCAGTAGCAGCTCTGGGAAAGTCCCTCGGTGGATTGTTGCCCGCCCCTGAATTGCTTTTACATACAGCAGATTTTGTCCTCTCGGTCGGCATTGTCGCCTTGTTGTTTGCGGCCATGTACAGCTTCCTGCCGAATACGAGGATAGAATGGCATGACGTATGGTTCGGTGCGTTAGTGACCTCGGTTCTGTTCAATCTAGGAAAGTTGGTACTCGGCTTGTATATAGGCAAAGCCGCTGTCGGTTCCTCCTACGGAGCAGCGGGTGCAGTACTTGTTCTTCTGCTGTGGGTTTACTATTCGGGCTTGATATTCTACTTAGGAGCGGAGTTTACAAAAGCATATGCCGATCGATTAGGTTCGCGGAGAAAGCAAGTGCAATCAAATGCGCGATCAAGGCGCGCATTCTCTTCCGAAAAACCTTCTATTGCGTAGCCGTAAGCTACCATAGAAATAACAGTTCGATACGAGTTGTCGTGCAATCCTCAAAGGAAACATCTGCAGGCAACGAAGCGGCGCCATGAAGCGTTCGTATGTGTCCCGCACGCGGGAGCGTGACTTGCCAGCATCCGGGCATCCACGCCGTCGACACAGATTCTCATCGGGGAGCGTAGCGGCGTGGCGGGGCTTCATGCCTGCCATCTATCAGAGGCGAGCAGGAAAAACGAAGGACAATCGCAGAACTGACGCGACACTGCTGGCAGGTGCAAGGGCGCTCGGGCAATGTCGGCAGCGTCGCGCAGCGGCGACGGCTCACAAGGGCGCTAGCGTGCCAAATTCAGCGGTTGATCGGCAGTGCATGCAATGCGATTTTCTTCCGCAGGAATAGTTGTGCGAAACAGCGCTTTCGACACCGAGACTCACTCTTGGACGAGGAGGATGAACCGTTGTGGCTCCTCAAAACCTGCGACACGGTGGCTTGGGACACGCTGAAGCCGAGCATGCGAAGCTCGCCATGGAGCCGCGGGACACCCCAGAGAAAGTTCTCACGGGCCATCCCTGCGACCAGATTGCGGACCTCATTGGAAATCCTGGGACGTCCACCTCAACAGTCGATCAATGCGACGGAAGCATGGGCGCCAGGTTCGGCTACGCTCCAGCACGGCAATCTGATGGCGCAGCGCGATCGTTTCCAGTCACAGCGCGGTGAGGGTCCGGGGTTCGCTTCGGGCGACCGGCATCGCTCCGCTTAGCGGCTCTGCCATCAACGCAGGTTATCCCCAGACGTTCAAAACTACCAATGAAATCGAGCGGACTAAGTTTTGAGGAGGCACAGCGATTGTCAAAGCCTCAAATTGCGAGTTTCATTCCAATCGTGAGATCGATTGCTTACTCGCCGGTCGCGCTGTGACCCCACCGATCCAGCTTGGCGTCTCGCAGCGTGCAGAGAAAAACTCATAAGTCGGTGCGTTTCGGCGATCGAGCGGTTGTTCTGACTGCGTGCCGAAATCTAAAGATGGCGCGGTCGGCCCAAGCGTATGTTCGAGGCAACACCCGCAAGTTTTATGAATGGCTCGAGACTGCGGAAGTCGGCAGGTTGCCGCGCGGTCCCGCGATATGGATAGGTGGGGACTGCCACCTGGGCAACCTGGGTCCGCTCGCCGATGAAGCCGGCGACATCGATATCCAGATCCGTGACCTCGATCAAAGTGTTATCGGAAACCCGGTTCACGATCTGATCCGGCTAGGGCTCTCTCTAGCAACTGCTGTGCGGGGCTCAGATCTTCCAGGCGTCACGACCGCTAAGATGCTGGACAACATGATGGTTTGTTACGAGCAGGCTTTCGGCAGAGCTTCAAAAGATCCTGCGTCTCGACATAAGAAACCAGATTCCATGCGGGCCGTGATGCGACGTTCGTTGAATCGCTCTTGGAAACAGTTAGCCAGTGACCGCATCGAGGATACCAAGCCGACGATACCGCTGGGAAAGCGCTTCTGGCCGCTGCGGAAGGAAGAGAAACTCGAAATCAAAAAGCTCTTTGAGCAGGAGGACGTGCAGCGACTGGCGACTTCGCTGAATGCGCGCAAGGACAAGGCCTCGATCAAAGTGCTGGATTCGGCGTACTGGCGGAAAGGATGCAGTTCGCTGGGTCGGTTACGCTTCGCCGTACTGGTGGGAATCGGCAAACCACCCTACAAGGGCAAGAATCTCTGCTTGATAGACATCAAGGAAGCTGTGAAGGCTGCGGCGCCACAATATCCGCACGTCCGGATGCCACGAGACAACGCGGAACGGGTCGTCGAAGGAGCGCGACATCTTGCGCCGAATCTAGGCCAGCGGATGCTGGCCGCCAAGTTCTTCGATAAGTCCGTCTTCATACGGGAACTACTACCGCAAGATTTGCAACTCGAAATCGAACGGCTCACGCGTGATGAAGCGATGAAGGCCGCAGGATATCTCGCCGCGGTGTTGGGCAGGGCTCACGCAAGGCAGATGGACGCGCCGACGAGGAAAAAGTGGCAAGAAGAATTAAAGCGGCATCGACCCAAGAAAAAGGCCGCTCCCCCGTGGCTCTGGTCAAGCGTCGTTGAGTTACAGGTTCTTCACGAGGCGGAATACCTGGAGCATTGCCGTAAGTATGCAATGGATCCCACTTTATCCTGAACGATAGGAGGGTCTATGAGACGGCAGGCGCACCCGAACCCGCATGCCAAAACGGCAGCCACGAGCAGACCAAGTCAGAGCGGCCGGTGGCCCAGTGCAGCACTGCCCCGCTGGTGAACTCGGTCCCGTAGTCGCCTGCCAGTTCGAATCCCTCTCGCTCCGCCAGCGAGTCTTCAGGTCTCCGGGATTCTCTCATCAGCTGCGTGAAAAACGCGCATTGGGCCGGAATCCGGCGTTCCAGGTCCACCAGAGAACTGGTCTCGTCGGGGTTCAGACGCGAGTTTTGAAGGTTTCTCTCTGTTCGCACTTTGGGCGGTGGACTCAGGCAGTAGATGGACCCGGCTTCTGACTTTGAGCAAAGAAGGGTGGTTGCCGGTCGGCTGTTGATAGGGGCGTGCTCAGACCGGCGACGCAAGTCCGAGCGCTCGCTTTTGCGCCGCCCAGCCCACTGGAATATCAAAACGGCCGCTCCGTAATGCTTGCGCGGTAAGCTCGGGCGGTTGACGGCCTGCAACGATCCGCTCCACCATCTCGGGTGCGAGAAACGCCAGACGTATAAGCCGGCTGACGTATTGCTTGCCGACTCCATTGCACTTGGCGATCTCGACCATCGATCCGCATCGGCCACTCACCAGATCGTCGTACCAGCAGTGTGCTCGCGCCACCGCTCTGAGCAGCGACTGATCGGTTTTGCAAGACGGGCTCACCCCGCCGTTGATTACGAGTCGGAGCTCAACCCCTCGCCGCCTGATCTGCAAGGGTACCTGACGCTTGATTGAAAGATGACTCGAACCAGCTGGTGCTCCGCTTTCGGCATTCGAGAGCGGGAGTTTGATCGAAAGCCGCATGCCATCCTGGCCAAGTTCGACCCGGTCGATCAGCGATGACAGCGCCTTATCTTGCTCAAACTGCAAACGCGCGCTCCATACTGCAGCCGACTTGAGAAGCGGAGCGATCCGGCTCGAGTCGAGCCCAGCCTCTTCAATTGCGGAAATCACCGTCTGCTGATCATCGAGAATGCTTTGGGCAGCGGCCGCGATGCTGCGCTCGATCTCGGCGGCGGGGAGGCGCCAGCCGCCATCCACGCGAGCGGCCGATCCTTTCATCAAGCTGCGCGAAACGTAGTAGCGATAGCGCCGGTCGCCTTTCACCGCGTGGCTCGGTGTCAGGCCCTCACCGCTCTCGTCGAAGAGTTTGCCAATGAGCACACATGACTTCGTACTTGAGCTTCGTGGCTTGCAACCGGTGCCGTGCTCGCGCAGCAGTTGCGCAACCTTGTCCCACATCGCACGGTCGACTATCGGCGCATGCTGGCCCGGATGGCAGACACCCTTGTGACGGATCTCACCCACATAGATTGGGTTTCTCAGCAACGTATAAAGCGCCCCGCGTGAGAACGCCTGACCACCCGACTCGACTCCATCTTTGGAGGCGCGGATCTTCGAGCGGGCGCCATTTTGGTCGAGTTCCTCCTTGAGCAGCCGCACGCTGCCGAGCTCACAGTAGCGCGTGAAGATGCGCCTCACGGTAGCGGCTTCGGCTTCGTTTATGACCAGCTGGCGGTCGCGCACCTCGTACCCGAGCGGCACCAGGCCGCCCATCCAGATGCCCTTGCGCTTGGAGGCGGCAATTTTGTCGCGGATGCGCTCGCCGGTCACCTCTCGTTCGAACTGCGCAAATGACAGCAAGACGTTCAATGTAAGGCGGCCCATCGAAGTGGTCGTATTGAACTGCTGGGTCACGGCGACGAACGAGACGCCGCGGGCATCGAAGACCTCGACCATCTTGGCGAAATCCGCCAGCGAGCGCGTGAGGCGATCGACCTTGTAGACCACGACCGCATCGATCAGCCCCTTGGCGATATCGGCTATAAGTCGTTGCAGCGCCGGGCGTTCCATGGTGGCGCCGGAGAGGCCGCCATCGTCGTAATGAGTTCTGACTAAACGCCAGCCCCCTCCAGCCTGGCTTTTGATGAAGGCTTCGCACGCTTCGCGCTGGGCATGCAGCGAGTTGAACTCTTGCTCGAGGCCTTCTTCCGATGATTTGCGGGTGTAAATGCCACAGCGCCGAATCTCGGGCTTACTCCGCTCCATCGCGCTGCTCCCTGGCGAACGATTTCAGACCGAAGAAGAGCGGGCCGGACCAGCGGACACCGGTGATCTTTCGCGCTATCTCCGAGAGCGATCGGAATCGTTCACCGTCGAAGTCAAAGCCATCGTCCAGTACGCTCACACGATGAGTGACCCCGTGCCATTCTCGAACCAGGGCGGTTCCCGCCTTCAATCGAGTTCTGGCTGGCTCAGCCAAAGGGTTTCGCTCCGACCCGTTCCTGCCCAACCGATCGAGCAAACGTCGAGTGGAAGGTTTGAGGCCGCCGATTGCTTTTTCCTGCAGCCTATACCCGAGCGCCTTGATCAGCAGGTCGCCGCAAACCCTGCGCGGTCGATCGGATCCGAACAGATCACGCCAGGTTTGGTCTAGCTGTTCAGGGCCGAGGTTCCCGAGATTTTCGATTTCCGCCGAGAGGCTCTCGATGTCGAATAACGAGCATTTCATCCGTTCCCGCTCCTTCTCCGTGGACACACACATTGCTCGTTTCGCGGGCTACAGCCAGTCCTTGGAAACGATCCCTGTGGTCTGGGCGACCTTGACAGTCGACGACCTTTGAACACTCGTTTTGCCTGCGAGAGCTTCTCTCCGGAGAAAGAAAATGCGCGTGAAAGCGCGGAAGCATGCGCGGAATGAAGGGTCTCTATGGTTCAAATCCGCTCCTCTCCGCCAACGAGTCAGGCTGTCGCGGCAATCTCCGGGGAACAGCGCGAAATGACCGCCGTTGTGGTCTGTTTTGAGCGCCCCAGCCGAACCAGAGAGGGACGAATATCGGCGTCATTCG
>Ga0073928_10002466_pt1 | contig 31687 bp, 39 predicted proteins | sample PaiPotPPA55metaG_FD_76969 | JGI IMG/M metagenome (GOLD analysis project Ga0073928, IMG submission 76969) | Iron sulfur acid spring bacterial and archeal communities from Banff, Canada, to study Microbial Dark Matter (Phase II) - Paint Pots PPA... ...
AGGTGACCTCCTGACGCTGGGCCCCGGCTGCCATCACAGCCTGAGAAAGCCCTGCTCAGGAGGTCACTTAAGAGACCTCACCGGACGGAACCCCACCTCTCAACGCGGTGGATTCAGGCTAAGAGCCGGGCTCTATTCGTCGGCGAGCGCGAGCAGGCTCGTCGTCGTCGCCCAGTTGCGCGCGGTTGCCACCACCGGCAGGCTCCGCGCGGCGAGGCCCGCCGCCAGCTTCGAGCGTCCGACGCCGTGCGGATGCCACGCGTAGAGCTCGCGTCCGCTCGCGACGAGCTGCTCACCCTCGGCCGCCAACGCCGCGAGCTTTGCGACGACACTCGGGTCGAGCTCCTGCTGGAGGAAGCTCACCTGGTATCGCTTCGGGTCGGACGCCACCTGCGCGAGCGGATTGTGCGCGACGACCGCCGCGAGCTCATTGCGCGTACGCGCGACCGCGTCGATCTCCAGCCCGAACTCCGACGCGATCAGCTCTCTGCAGCGACGCGCGAGCGCGTCCGCGCTCGCGTCGCCCGAGAGCACCACGTTCCCGCTCTGCAGATACGTGCGCACATCGGCAAACCCAGCCGCCGTCAACAGTTCACGCAGCGCGCTCATCGACACGCGGTTGCGTGGCCCGAGGTTGACACCGCGCAGGAGAACGATTTGGCGCACGGTGAAAAGATACGCCTCGCTCCGCCGCGTGTGCCGGCCTCACTGCGGTTGCAATGCGGCGCCCGTTCCCAGAGGCGGGCGGGTTGAAACAGAAGTGTCGTGGGTAACCGTCACTCCAAGAGAGACTGTGGCCAAGCGCCGCATTGGAAAATGGAGACGAGATGATCGCGTTACTAGCACTAATTCTGATCCTGGCCATCTTCGGAGGGCTGGGATTTGCGATACACGCGCTGTGGTTCGTGCTGATAGCTGCGGTAATCCTTTGGGTGTTGGGCTTCTTCCTCGGAGGAGTCGGCGCCGGCGGACGCCGTGGCTGGTACGGGTACTGACCGCGAGCCAGCCGGTTCTCGGCTGTAGACGCGCCCGCCTCTCGCGGCGAATCTCGCTGCGAGAGGCGGGCTTGCTTGGCGGCTAGGTTTGCCGTTCGCAGATTTGCAGTTCGCGGAAATACGTCGCGAGGTTGGCGCGGGGCTCGCATTGCGGTGAAGTTGCGCCTGTGACGCAGGCTTCGCAAGTGCGCCATCGACCGGATGGCGCGCGCTCGGGCGACGAGTGAAAGGGAGAAAGGGAAAGAGATATGAGCTCTGGTGTGATTGTGGCAATCATCGTCGGTGCGGCTTTGATCCTCGGACTGCTCGCGCTGTTCGTGGTCGTAGCCAGCCCGCGTATGCGCGACCGCCGCAGGACGCGTGCGCAAAACCTGCGTGACGAGGCACGGGCGCATTCGCTCGAGGCCGATCGCACGCGAGCCTCGGCCGAGGAGCACGCGGCGCGCGCCAAGCGCGAACGCGCTGAAGGCGAAGAGCTGGCCGCGCGCTCGCAGGCCGAGGATGCCGCGGCGCGTGAGCGCGCGATCGACGCCAGGCGCGAGCTGGAGATGGCGCGCGAACGCAACGACCGCGCGCGCAAGGTCGACCCTGACGTCGACAGCGCTGAGGAAGAAGCGCTGACGCTGGACGAGGCCTCCGATTCCGAGCGCTCGCGGGTACAGGCCGACGGCGAGGCGCGCGACGGCCGCGGAGCGCACGCGCCGGCCCGCCGCTGAGCGGGCGCGGGGCCCGCGCTAGTCCGCGGCGGCCGCGCGCAGCGACACACGCAGCCCAGCCTCTAGCTCGAAGCGCGCGTCGGGATCGTCGAGCTGGGCGCCGAGCAGGTCACGCAGGCGCGCGATGCGATAGCGCGCGGTCTGCGGGTGCACGTGCATCACGCGCGCGACCGCCGCGGCATTTCCCTGCTGTTGCAGGAACGCGAGCGCGGTCCGCGCCATCCGCTCGCGAGCCGTCGGCGTGAGCGAGGCCAGCGGCTCGAGACGCTGCTCGCGAATTCGCTGTACCGCGACGGCGCTCTCGTGCAGGACGAGGTCCGCGAGGTGGTCGTCCGCGGCGAGGAGGTCGCCGTCGCCGGAGAGTGAGAGCGCCTCCGACGCGAGTTGCCACGAGCGCGCGAGCTCTGCGAGCGGGCCGTCGGGGCCGACTGCCGCGCGCCGGTCCTGAACCGCGACGCGTAGGGCCTCGCGACGACCGGGGCCGTCCGCATCGGGCATGACGATGCAGCCGAGCTCGGCGTGCGGCGCGTGCAGCACACCCTCACCGAGGCGACGCGCGAGTCCGGGGAGAGCCTCGGTGGAGCAGGCGACGGCTGCCGCTCGGCGAGGCAGCGCCCAGCGCGCCGCGGCCGCCAGTGGGCGCACATCGGCCTCCGCGAAAGGGCTGCGCAGCAGCGACTCGAGCAGCTCCGAACGCGCGCGCTCGAGCTCGCCCGCGCGCTCGGATTGAGCCTGCGCATATCCCTCGACGGACTCCGCGGAGAGCTCGTCGATGTAGGCGAAGATCGCCTCGGCGAGCAGCGCCATCGTGTCGGCGTCAACGCCCGCCCTGCTACCCGTGCGCGCGAGATGTCGCCAGGCGACCCGTGCGCCGACGCGATACGCGGCCTGAAGCGCGTCGATCGTGCGGCCCGCGCGGTACTCCTGCCGTCCGAGACCGACATAAAGGCGCCGGCGCTCGTCGTCGGCCGCTTGCGGGTCGCGAATCACGCTGAAGAACCGGTGCAGAGCCTCGTTTACGCCGGTTCGCACGGCGTGTCCGAACGCCCCCTCAAACGGCCGCACATACTCCGGCACCTCCCGCCCGATCGCGCGCACGATCTCGCTCGAGATAGCGGGAAGCTCGGGCTCGAGCACGTCCGCGAGCTCGCTGGGAAGCTCGCGCAGGGTCGACAAAGTTGTCACTCAGCTGAGTATATTCGGGCAGCGATTGTGGTCTCCGAGGCAAGAAATACGGCCCGGCAAGACATATGGTTCGTGGTCAGATGTCGCGCGCAGAGAGATGGGCCAACCTTGCGGGCGTAGTCGTCCCGTTCGCCGGCGTCCTCGCTGCGATCGCGCTGACGTGGAACAAGTGGGTGGACACGACCGATCTCGTCCTTCTCGCGGCCTTCTACCTGACGACCGCTATGGGCGTGACGGTGGGCTTTCATCGCCTGCTCACACACCGCTCCTTCCAAACGCACCCGCGAGTCGAGCGGGGGTTCGCGATCCTCGGCTCTCTATCGGTCCAGGGCTCCGTGCTGGACTGGGTCGCCGATCACCGCAAGCACCACGCCCACACCGACGAGGAGGGCGATCCGCACTCGCCGCACGTCGGCCACGGCAGCGGCATCGCGGGCCTGTGGCACGCACATGCCGGCTGGCTCACGGAGACACAGGGTCAGGCCGACTGGAAGCGCTACGCGCGGGAGCTGTACGAGGACCCGAAGATGCGGCGCGTGGGCAAGCGCTTTCCGCTCTGGGTGCTGCTGTCGCTCGCGCTGCCGACGTTCGCGGGCTTCGCGCTCCACGGATGGACGCTCGAGGGCGCGATCCGCGGCTACGTCTGGGGCGGCCTCGTACGCATCTTTCCCGTACACCACGTCACGTGGTCGGTGAACTCCGTATGTCACTTCTTCGGTCGCCGGCGGTTCACTACCGACGACCGCTCCACGAACGTTGGCTGGCTTGCGATTCCCTCGCTGGGCGAGTCGTGGCACCACAACCACCATGCGTTTCCGCGCAGCGCGCGTCACGGCCTGCGCTGGTATGAGCTGGACATCTCGGCGCTGATCATCACCGCGCTGGAGAAGCTCGGGCTCGCGTGGGGGGTCGTGCGTGTCGCACCCGAGCGCCAAGCGCTGCAACTCGAGCCCGCGCGTCGCGCGGGCGCGCGCGCCTGACCACTTCACGATCGCTGACGATCGGCCACCGCGGCGCCGGGTCGGAAGGTTTCGCGCGCGCCGGAGTCCTGCTCCTTACACCTCAAACCGAAACTCGAGTAGTCGGTCCGTTGCCCGCCCGCCGGGCGCACGGACGATTCGCTTGAACATAGATTGGAGCAAGCGATGGCGAGAGCTATTCGTTCACATATCCGACGGCTGCTTGGTTTCGCGGCCGTGTCACTGGTCCTCGTGCTCGCCGGATGCGGAGGATCGAGCTCCTCGAGCTCGGCACCCGCTTCCACTCCCAGCTCGACCTCGCCCGCCGCTCCCAGCTCAACCTCGCCGGCCGCTCCGAGCTCAACCTCGCCGGCCTCCGAATCGGCCTCGTCGGGGATCCCGCAGAACAACGGCGGCGATCACGACACCGACAACAACGGCGGCCCGAGCGATGGGGACGGCAACTTCTAGGGTCGCGTACGCGGCGCTCGCCGCTGCGGTCCTTGCGGGCGCGGGCGGGTGCGGCAGCTCGGGCCAGGCGAGTGGCGGCGCGCCGCGCGCGCGCGGCGGGTTCGCGAGAGTCCTCCCCGCACCGCCGCCAGCCACGTGGCACGCGTTCAGAATCGACAGCGGCGCGGTGCTGTTCTATCCGCCGGGATGGATGCGCGCGAGCGGCGACCCCGGGACCGCGACCGCCACGCTTTCCGGCGCACACGGGCACCTCCTCGGGTACCTGAACTTGACGCCGCGTCAGGGGGGTGAGACGCTCGCGAACTGGGCGCGGTTCAGAGTCGCACACAACGTACGCGAGGGTGACCGAGCTGTGATGAGTGAAGCGAGCGTCTCCGGGATCCGCTTTCGCACCGGCACCGGCACGTGCGTCAGGGATCGCTACATCACGACTTCGGGCGCGCGCTACATCGAGCTGGCGTGCCTTGTCAAGGGAGCCGTTGCGAGCTCGGTGATCGTCGCGGCGAGCCCCCCGCGGGCGTGGACACGCGTTTTCCCGGCGCTCTACCGCGCGCTTTCGGCCCTGCGGACCTGAGCTGGTTGGCGCACCGGCCGTCCGGCATCCGGCGACCGGCGACCCTGCCTCCCGCGCCCGCGTCCCGGTTCTCGCTCAGGAGTCGTGTTTGCGGCTGATGAAGCGCGCGATCCACAGCACGACGGCGAGAACGACGATCAGCGCGACCAGATCTCGCACCGCGAACAGGACAGCTTCGCGCTCGACGATGCTCGTGTCGAGCCATGCCCACGCGCTCACAGAAACCTCTCAGGTGGCTGCGATCCGACGCTCAACCGCGGCGGCTTTCATCCCAGCACGAGACCGAACTTCACCACAACTGAAGGAGAGCACAAATGTCATCGATCGCCGCAATCACCACCGTCGTGAGCCTCGACTTTCTCGTACTGGCGCTGCTGGCTTATGTGATGCACAGCCCGTTCCGCATGTCGCGCGATCACGCCGAGCCCACCGTGATCTATGCCGAGCCCACCGGGATCTACGCCGAGCGACCGCGTGCGGCCGCAGAGCGCGTCGCCCCGCGCCCGCGTCCGATGGGCGGTCCTGGCCGCCCGCGCCCGGCACCTGTCGGCATGCCGCGCGCCGCCTGAGGAGACCGGCGGTTTCGACCCGCGAGTTCGCCGTTCCGAGCGGTGGGCTCGCGGGGAGAAACCTCCGCGGCGCGCCGCGTCCCGCTCGACGCCGCGTCGGCGCCGCACGCGCACCTCTACGCGGCAGGCGGAGTCTCGCCGCGCGTGTCGGGCGGCGGCGGTTCTCCCGCGCGCGCGGCCTCGTGCGGCTGCACGCGCTCCTCGGTGCCGCGCCGCCAGACGATCCAGTACCACGTGACCACCACGACCACGACGGCGACCGGGAGCACGAGGCTGAGGATCGAGCCGGCGAGGAAATGGCTTGCGAGCGGCGTGAGCATGACTGCGCGTGACCCTAGTGCTCTCCGGCCAGTCGACGCTGCTGCGCCGCGACTGGCGCCGGCGCGAGCCAGCGATGGATTTGCCCGAACAGGACTACCAGGAATGCGATCGAGCCGGGGACCCACATGATGCCGGCGGCGAGCTGCTGATCGGCCAGCGCGGAGATGCCGCCGGGACGGTTCACCTCGTCGACGTACGGCGCGTAGAGCGCGTGGGGCTCGAGCGCGAGCACGACGGCGAGCGCCCAGGTTACGATCATCGCGCCGACGACGTACGCGGCGCGCTGCGGCTCGGGTAGCGGCGCTCGCAGCGGAGGCGAATGGATCGCGTGCTTCCAGAACAGCAGCGCGGTGGAGAAGAACAGGAAGTGCTCGAGCACGTGCAGCGGCGTCGAGCGAAGGGTCGCGTCGAAGAGGCTTGGGACATGCCAGGCAAGCAGCACCACCGCGAACGCGATGAAGCTCGGCAGCGGCCGCCCGAGCGCGCGCGTGGCGCTGCGCAGGGGACGCGCCGGGGCGCCGAGGACGAGCGCGCGGGCGAGCGGCCTGCGGACGTCCAACGAGATGCCGCGCCACAATCGCGACCACGGTCGCGCGAACACGAGCAGCGGCGGTGCGACGACGAGCAACAGCTCGTGCTGGATCATGTGCACCCAGAAGAGGCGTTCGCTGAGCCGCTCGAGCGGGGAGTTCAGCGCGACGACGACGACGACCAGCGCGACGTAGAAGCTCACGCTTCGCAACCGCTGCTCGCGCCTCGCGCCGGCCGGCGTCACGGTTCGGCGCGCACCGACCGCATACAGCGCGGCGACCGCGAGCGTGAGCACGACGACGGGGTCGAATGACCAGCTGAGCAGGCCGATGCCCTTGCCCGCGGCGAGCATCACAACAGATACAGGACGACGTACATGAGGACACCGATCGCCGCGAGGTAGGCCCAGTAGAAGACGCTCGCATCCAGTCCGGGGAGGATCAGCAGGTCGGCCGCCTCGATCTCTCCTCGCCCGGCGGGAGTGCGGCGCGCGCGAAGCTCGCTCGCGAGCTGCGTCTCAAGCCAATACAGCGTCGCGAGCACAGCGATCAGATACAGACCGCTCCACGCACAGAAGACGCTCGCGTAAGAACCGTCGGTCGGCCCAAAGTGCTGCACGGTGTACTCGATGCACTGCAGAGCGACGGCGGCGAGCCCGAGGAACAGAGCGAGGCTCACGAGTATGGTCCAGTCGCGCGACCCGGTGCGCATTCGTCGCCCGGCAACAACGGTGGCGAGCGCACTGACGATCAGGCACGCGACCATCGCGGCGCCCAGCGCTTGGTTGGGGTTGAGGTTCGTGTGCGCGGGGCGCCACAGGTGCTCCTCGTTGATCGAGCGCAGATAGAAATACGCGAACACGAACGCGAGGAAGAAGAACGTCGTCCCGCCAGCGAGAAGGCGCGAGGCGACCGTGAGCGAGCGCGCGGCGAGGTCCGGCGGCTCGGGCGGGATCTCCCTGCGAGCGGAGACGGGCTGGGTGACGAGCGGCGGCACCCCGCCCTCGGCGGCCATCATCCGGCACCAGCCGGAGCGGGCCGGGTGCCTGCGACCGGCAGCGGGAGCCCGTAGTCATACGGGTCCGCGTCGAAGACCGGGATCTCGTCGAAGTTGTGCACCGGCACGGGTGTCGGCAGCTGCCACTCGATGGACTTCGAGCGCCACGGATTGGCCTCGGCTCGGACGCGCACGAAGATCAGCGAGTAGACGACGTTCGCGAGGAAGATCAGCATCGAGAGCCCGAGCACGAACGCGGAGATCGATACCCACACGTTGATGAACTGCAGGTGCGGCGCGTACTCGCTCACGCGCCGCGGCTGGCCTTCGAAGCCGGCAATGAACAGCGGTAGGAACGTCGAGTTGAAGGCCACGAACATCAGCCAGAAGTGGGTCTTCGCGAGCAACTCGTTGAAGCGGAGTCCGGTCATCTTCGGGATCCAGTAGTAGATCGCGGCGAAGAAGGTGAAGATGAGCCCGCCCATGATCGTGTAGTGGAAGTGCGCCATCACGAAGAAGCTGCCGTGCGTCGTTGTGTCGCTGGGCGTGTCCGAGAGGAACACTCCCGAGAGGCCCCCGATGAGGAAGTTGAAAGCCCATGCCATGCAGAAGAGCATCGGCACCGTGAACGTCGCGCGGCCGCGCCACATCGTTGCCATGAAGACCAGGAAGATGAAACCGGTCGGCAGCGAGATGATCTCGGTCGAGAGCATGTAGAAGGGGCGCAGGTCGGCGTTGATGCCGCTGACGAACAGGTGGTGCTGCCAGACGAAGAAGCTCAGCAGCGTGACCCCGAGCAGGCCTGCGACGGCGAGCCTGTATCCCCACAGCGGCTTTCTGGTGAAGACGGGGAGCAGCTCGAGCACTATTCCGAAGCCGGGCAGCGCGAGGATGTAGACCTCCGGGTGCCCGAAGAACCAGAACAGGTTCTCGAACAGGTAGTTGCTCCCGCCGCCCCCGGGGATAAAGAAGGAGGTGCTGATCGTGCGATCGAACGCCGCCATCAGCAGCGTCGCGACGAGCATCGGCGCGGCGAGCACCATCAGCACCGCCGTAGCCATCACGGCCCATACGAAGATCGGCAGTCGCGACCACGTCATGCCCGGCGCGCGCATCGTGGTGATCGTCACCATCATGTTCAGCCCGAGGAGCGCCATCGAGACGCCGACGAGCGCAAAGAAGCAAATGTAGGAGTCCATGCCCATGACAGCCTGGTCGTTGAGCGGCTCGTAGCCCGTCCAGCCGGTCGGAAACCCGCCGAAGAAGATCGTCGAGGTGAGAATGAAGCCGGCCGCCATCAGCAGCCAGAAGGTGAGCGACTCGATACGGGGGAACGCCATCCGCCGGGCGCCGATCATGATCGGGACGAAATAGTTGGCGAACGGGCCGAGGATGCCCGAGGTCATCATCCCCATCATCATCGTGCCGTGCATACCCACGAGCGAGATGTAGGTGTCGGGTCCGACGAACGTGGGCGTCGGGTGCAGCAGCTCGGTGCGGATCAGCATCGCGTTCAGCCCGCCGATGAAGAAGAACAGGCCGATACCGACCATGTACTGCATGCCGACCACCTTGTGGTCGGTGCACAGGCCGAAGTAGCGCGCGATTCCGTGTTCCTCTTTCTCGCGCAGCGACGGCGGGCGGCCGAGCAGGCGCGAGACCGGATAGTTCGCAAACCCGAGTCCGATCAGAAAGCCGGCGACGCCGAAGAAATAGGCGAGCAGTAGCGCGACATCGTTCTCGTTGGTTTTTTCCTGAAATGCGAAGCTTTTGCCGACGATTTCGTGCCCGATCCACCAGCCCAGGTAGTAGCCCCCCACGCCGAGGATCACTGCTGTAAGGAGGTTGAAGCCGATCAGCCGCCTCCACCACGGCCGCGGAGCAGGTCGTTCACTGATTGCGTATGCCGCTGCTGCTGTCATCCGCCTCGCCTCGGTGGTTCGGGTAGGTAGGTCTTGCTATATGGCGGCAGGACCTTCGTCGCGGGGGCGAAGCTGGCCTGCTGCTGGTGAATCCATGTTTCAAACCCTTCGCGGGTCACCACTTTGCCGCGGTCGAACATCTCGCCGTGCCAGATCCCGCACAGCTCGGCGCAGCGCACTTCGAAGCTCCCGACTTTTGTCGGCTTCACGTAGGCGATGTTGTCGACCTGCGGGTTCGCGTCCGCCTTGACCCCCAGCTGATACGCCCAGAAGGAGTGAATGACGTCGATCGAGGTGACATGCAGTTCGACGGTCTGATCGACCGGCAGCACGAGGTGGGGCGTCTCGACACCCCCGTACGTCGGGTAGCGATAGGTGAAGTACCACTGCTGCGCGATCACCTGGACGGGCAGCTTCGCGCCGCTTGGCTTCGTCAGCGGCGCGGGCCCGCTGCCCGAACCCGCGCCGTTGCCCGCGTAAAGCCGCTCCGTGCCATACGCGGCGAGCGCGAGGACGAGCGCGACGGTCACGATCAGCCAGGTCGTCTGCACGCGCGCGTCGCCATGGACGCTCGGACCTTCGAGCACCGCGCCGCGCGGCTGGCGGAAGTAGATCACCGCGTACAGCAGGTAGAGGACGACCAGCAGCAGGATGGGCGTGGACATCCCGATCAGGACGGTGTTGTCCGTGACCTGGCCCGAGGCCTGCTCGGTCGCCTTGCCGGGCGGAAGGGCCGGTCCGAGGAGCAAGACGACGAGCGGCGTCGCGATCGCGCTGGCGATGAGCCATAGCGTCACGAAGCGGCGCGCGTGGTTGGGTCCTTCCATCGGCTAGACCACGTCGATGAAGCCGTCCATGTAGCCGAGCGTCTGCATCGGGCCTCCGTTGCCGAGCAACCAGCCCGCGGCACAGGGCACGAAGCACTGCCAGCGGTAGCGACCGCGGGCCCCGGTGCGGAAGCTGAAGGTGATCGTGCGGTGCGCGCTCGAGAGTTCGCAAGGCGCTTCTTCGCATGGGTTCTTGGCTTCTTCGGGGACGCCGGCGAGGGGCACGAACAGGCCGAGCTCTGGCACCGCAAACGTGTGCGACGCTTCTTCGGGTTCGACTGATCGGAACGTCTTTCCGTCGAGCGTCGCCGTCCCGCCGACCGTGCCCTGAACCTCCGAGAGAAACGGGTTGCGCAGCCCCGTCGGCGTGTCGAACTGGTACAGCGTCACGTGCACAACGGAGTACGCCGGCACCCTGAAGACGGTGCTCCTGATCCAGCGGCCGTTCGACTTGACGAGGTAGGAGACCCAATTCGGGTGCTGCGGACTCAGCTTTTTGCCGACCGTCGCCACGGTCTCGAGCGTGAGGTTCGCGCCGCCGGTCGCGGGAGCGGCGAGGGCGGCGACCGTGCGCGGGAAGTTCTGCGCCCACAGCGAGATGTACAGCCCGATCAGCGTGCCGAGCACCGCGAGGGCAGCCGAGACTGCCAAGAGCTTCCTCGCGAAAACGCTCAATCTGCTCCCCAACCGGTCACGTGGCTCTCCTCGCTAAGGCCGCGCTCCTCTGGACTTCCTGCTGCGCAGCCTATACCCGGAGCGCCAGACGTCAAACTGTCGCGCACCGATCGAGCGCCAAAGCGGACCGCTGCCCCGCGCGCCCGCTCGAAGCGCATCGGTCGCGTAGGCTGCGCAGCCGGGCACATGGCCAGGGTGCTTGTTTCCACGCCGACGCTCCGCGGGAGCCTCGACCCGCTCGCCGAGCATCTGCTCGTCGAGGGACCCCCGGGCTCGGACGCGGAGGCAGACGCGCTCATCTGCGGCCCGACGCACGCGGTCGACGCGGCGATCCTGCGGCAGATGCCCTCGCTGCGCGTGATCGCGGTCGCGGGCGCGGGCACCGACGCGATCGACCACGAGGCGGCCCATGAGCGCGGGGTCGCCGTGCTTGCCGCCGGCGAGGCGCTGACGGAGACGACGGCGGACGTCGCCTTCGGCCTGATCATCTCGGCCGCGCGCCTCATGCGGGACGCGGAGGCCATCCTGCGCGCCGACCGCTGGCAAGGATGGCGCTTCCTCGATGATTTCGGGCAGGACGTGAGCGGCGCGACTCTCGGCCTCGTGGGATTCGGCGCGATCGGGAGCGCGGTCGCGCGCCGGGCGGCGGCGTTCGCGATGACGGTTCTGCACCACACTCGCCATCCAACGCGAACGCCGGGCTGGCTCGCGAACCTCGACGAGCTCCTCCCACGCTGCGACATCGTGAGCATCCACGTGCCGCTGACCGCAGCGACGCGCCACCTGATCGACGAGCGGCGCATCGCCTTGCTCAAGTCGACGGCGGTGCTCGTGAACACCTCGCGCGGCGCTGTGCTGGACGAAGACGCGCTCGCCGACGCGCTGTCCGCGGGCCGCCTGTTCGCGGCGGGGCTCGACGTCTACGAGCACGAGCCGCGCGTCTCGCCCCGGCTGCTCGCGGCGCCACGTGCGGTGCTCCTGCCGCATATCGGCAGCGCGACATTGAAGACGCGCGAAGCGATGCTTCGCACCGCGGCGGAGAAGGTCGAGAAGTTCCTCGCTCGCGGGGGCGCCGGAAGCTAACTACGCGCGCGACGGTTCCGAGGCAGGGCTCTGCGGGTCGATCAGGATCTTCGCGTGGGCATCGGGCCGGCTCAACGCATCGAACGCCGCGCCGACGCCCTCGAGCCCGACGGTGCCGGTGAGAAGCGGCCGGGGATCGACGCGGCCGTCGCCGAGCATGTGCAGCGTGTCGCGGAACTCCAAGGGCGAGTAGCCGAGCGCGAAGCGCAGGTCGACCTGCTTGTTGACCGCCATCGCGGGCGTGAACCGATCCTCACCGACGCACACGCCGACGACGACCACGCGCGAGAAGAGAGGCGCGCCGTCGAGGATGCTCTCGATCACGCCGGGCGCCCCGACGCACTCGAAGATCACGGGGAACTTTGGCGCGGCCCCCAACGTCTCGCCGAGCCGCCACACGTGCCACCACGCGATCGGCAGGCGCTCGAGTTTCTCGCGCGTCCCGACGGCAAGCTCGAGGGCGGAGGGGACGTCGACGAGGTGGCCGTAACGCGCGAGATCCTCGAACGGCGAGCCCTGGGCGGGATCGACGACGACGTCCGCGCCGCACGCACCGGCGAGCTCGCGACGGCGCGGCGAGTAGTCGCTTGCGATGACCGTCCGCACGCCCCTGGCCTTGAGCATGAGGATCACCGCCAGCCCGATCGGGCCGCAGCCGATAACGATCGCGACGGTGCGCTTGCCGAGTTCGGCGAGTCGCACGGCGTGCCACGCGACCGCGAGCGGCTCCGTGAGCGCGGCGACGTCTTCGCCCAGCCCGTTCGGCACCGCCATCATCAGCGACTCCTCGACGAGCACCTGCTCGGCGTACGCGCCGCGCGCGTGCACCGACAGGCCGGTGAGGTCGACGCCGCCGCCCGCGCGAAGCAGCGGCAGCGCGACCACGGGCGTCCCGGTCGGCAGCTTGCGCCGGCACTTCGGTCCGTGCTCGGCAACGCGCCCGCAGAACTCGTGGCCGAACACGATCGGCTCGTCCGAGCGGGCGAAGCGGTCGTACCCGGACCTGGCGGCCAGGTCGGCCCAGTGGTCGGTCCCAGTACGGGCATGGAGATCCGAACCGCAGATTCCGCACCTCAACACCTCGAGTCGAACCTGGCCCGCTCGCGGCACGGGTTCGGGCAGCTCGGCCACCTCGAGCTCGGCGTGCTGACACACGACCGCCTTCATAGCCTCCAGTCTCCCACTCGGGCAGCGCAGGCCCGGGTCTGACCTAGCGCCGTAGCCGGATCGCGTTCAGGTCCTGTTCGCGCACCTCGTCGATCCGCGAGGACAGATCGTCGAGGTCGTCGTGCTCGGCGTGGAGGTAGCGGCCGGCGAGCGCATCGTAGCCGCCGCTCGCGAGCTTGCTGACGAGCGCCGGCGCGAGCTCGGGCGGCGTCCAGGGCGCGTCGTCTGGCGCCCACGACGTCATCTCTGTGCGCACGAGACCGGGGCTGAAGAAGAAGACCGGGATCCGCCCCTGCAGCTCGTTGGCGAGCGTCTCGCCGTAACGGCAGACGGCCGCCTTGCTCGCCGAATAGGCGGTGTGGGCAGAGCCGAGCGCGGGCAGGTACGCGGCGCCACTGGCCGTGATAACGATCCGCCCGCTACCCCGCTCGAGCATCCCCGGGATCACGGCGCGGCAGCAGAGGTGCACGCCGAGCACGTTGACCTCGAACGTCCGCCACCAGTCCTCCGGTGAGACCTCCCACGTCGCGCCGTCCGGGTTGCCGACACCGGCGTTCGCCACGAGCAGCTCGACCGGCCCGGCGTCGGCGAAGACCCGCTCGACGGCCTCGCGGTCGGAGACGTCGAGCGCGACCGCGCGCCCGCCAATCTCCGTTGCTACTTGCTCCACCTGCTCGCGCGTGCGGGCGCCAACGACAACTTCCCAGCCGTCGCCCGCGAGCACGCGGGCGATGTTCGCCCCGATTCCGCGGCCTCCGCCGGTGACGAAAGCGAGCACGACGAAACCCTAGCGTCCGTGGACTCGATCGAAGCGCGCGGGTAGAGCTGGCCGGCGATCGACCACGATGGCGGCCCAACCTGCTCGTGCGGGCCCTTGAGGTCCCTCGAGGTGCGGCTCGTCTGAGCAGCCGTGGCGCTGGAGCTCTCAGCCCGCGCCGGGTCGAAGCAGGGGCATCGGGTGTCCGAACATCGCTCCCAGGCCTGCTTCGATCGACATGAAGACCTTTTGCACGACCTCAGGAGTCAACGCCCCGCCGGCGAACGGACCGTCGATGACGGACGCCGCGACGAGCAGCCAGTCTTTGCGGCGCGAGTGGCTCGAGGCGCCGATCAGAACGTCGAGCTTCGCGTCGAGGATTCGCAGATACTCCTCGGTTGCCCCATACTCCTCCCCCGCCTGACGCTTGATCTCATCGAGTACCTCGGCGACGCGCTGCTGCTCGGCGGGAGTGAACGGGGTGTTGTTCTCATCGTCGTAAAGATCCCCGAGGGGCTGCGTCGCGTCGGTGTACCGCTCGGGAAATAGGTGGCGGTCCAGCCCCTCGAGCCGGTCGTCCGGTGCGTTCGTGATGCGCGCGAGGACATAGGCCCGATCGCTGTCCATGGACTCGGACGACTCGAACCCGTATTCGTCGAGCGTGAGATCGACCTCGAGCCGTTTCTCGCCTGCAAGCTTCTCGATGACCCTTTTCTTTAGATGAATTCGCTCGCTCGTCGTGAGCATCGACGCGAGCTTACAGACGCACCCCATCACGAGACCGAGCGGGCGCCGCAACGGGGGCGCGCACCCGCCGCGGGGCGCGACCGGGCTGGTGCGCGCGCGACGCACTCGCGCTCGACGTAGAGGAGAACCTCAGGCCGGGCCGGCTGCGGAGGCGGCCGCAGCGGATCCGGGCAAGCGCCCGGTGCCGACTGGAACTGTGCTTGTCAGGCGGGCGAAGACGAGCAGCCTTTTGGCGGCGCTGAACAGCGGCGTGCAGGCCGAGAGGACGAGGCGAGGATAACCGAGATAGGCGATCGCATCGTGTACGTCGGTTGGCGCGACGACGCGACTCGCTGTGACGGTGTAGGCGAAGTCGCCGTACGGCATGTCGAGACGGATCGTGTCGCCGGGCCGCAGCGAATCGATGTGCCGGAAGGGCGCGAGAAACGTCGTACGGTGCCCGGCGATGGCGGTCGTCCCACCGCTGCCGGGAAAGACTGTCGTCTGGTAGACGCCCGGACCGCTCTCGAGAGCCGACGTGCTAGTGCCGTACACGACGACGAAGTTGACGCCGATGCGCGGAATGTGGATTCTCGCGACCGGACTGCCGACTCGAGAGCTCCGCTGCAGCGCACCCGCGAGATACGCGACGCGCGCGCGTTGATCGCCGAGGCGGGTGAGTTCTTCGAGCGCGCTTCGTTCTGCCGGCGTGGGTGCCGCGCGCTCGGTCCGCGCGAGCGCGCCGCTGAGGTGATCCTGCTGCAGGCGCGCGTAGAGCGCCGAGAACGGCTCCTGCCACACGAGCGTGACAACGGCATCCGCGAGCACGATCGCTCCAGCAACGATCAGCGCGACCGCAAGCGCGCGGCGCGCAAACAGCCGCCTCGCGATTGCGCGCGCCGCAGACATCCTGCTCGCGCGTCGCGGTAGGTCTCGCACCTCGGCGCGCTCGGGCAAGTGGAGAACGGGTCGCACCTCGCCGTCGACTGAGCGCACGGCACGCGCAGACCCGAGAACGATGACCTTGTTCTCTTGTTCATCGACCAGCCGCACGGCCGCGTTGGCAGCGAGGACGGCGGCGTTCGCGGCCACCAGTGCGGCGTCGGCGGCGCGCACCGCCGCCTCTGCCGCGCGCGCGGCGGCCTCGTTCGCGGAGACCTGCGCCGTGGTCGACTCAGAGGGGTCGATGACCCGTGACGCCGCGTCGATCCTTGACACAGACGCATTATCGTCGCTGAACGCTTCGCTGTGCCAGTCCCGAAGACGCCGACCTCCCACCGCGACGGCTATCGCTTCTGGCGGGGACGACTCGGGCGCGGCGACACGCTATGGCTGGCTGCGGTGAGCCGGCCCTAGCCGAGGAGGTCGTCCAGTCCGGTGTAGCGAGTGCTGAGCGTGGAGCCTTCGCTGTCGATCAGTTCCGGGTGCGTCGCGCACGCCGTGTCGATCAGATCTGCGCTGAGCACGCGCGTGTCGTAGGGGCACACGATCGTCGCGGGTGCGCTTGCGAGCGCGAGGTTCAACAGCGTCTCGTAGCGCCCCCACGCACGCACGGCCTCTTCGGACCGTCCGTCCCAGGTGATCTCTCCGACGATGACGACCCAGTTTGCGCCCGCATCGACCATCCTGTTGATGAACGACCGATACTCCTCCATCGTCGCCTGTGGAGCTCGATACCAAGCGGACCGCTCCACGAACTGAGCGCCGCTGGTGTCGTCGACGAGGTTCCTACGCAGTAGCCCTATGTTCTCCGCCGTCGTCACCACCAGCGCTGGGTCCCCCACCCGCGTCGCGTGCCCCAGAAACGGCGCCACCGTCGAGGTGAACTCCTCGTCGCTCCCGTACAGAAGCGCGCGGTGCTCGAGCAGCGGCGGCGTCGAGCCGCGACCGCCCAGCAGGTAATCGACCGACACCGCGAGCGCATCCGCTAGAGCCACGAGCGTCCCCGGCCGCAGGTTAGTGCGACGTCCCGTCTCGATCTGAGCGATCGCCGACCAGCTCACGCCGGCGTTGACGGCGAGTTGCTCGCGACTCAGACCTCGCCGTTCTCGGGTGGAACGCACGCGGACGCCGATCGCCCCGTGACGCCCACCCGTGTCCTCCCGCGCCTTCGAGCTCTGCGATGGGCTCACCCGTTTAGGGTAGTTGGGAGCCGTCACACTGTCAATTGACGCAGTCGGCGTGCTAAGGTCGAACGCATGACGGCGAAAGGAGGGCTGAGCACGTGATCGACGTAGCTTCCGGCGACGTTCATGGCATAGTGCGGCTTCGCCCGCTGTCGCCGACAAGACCGTCGGCGGCGCTCTTATGACTCCAGTTCGGACCAACTGGCGGGCCGTGCTCGGGACCTGCGGGCGGGCGCGGCTACGCGGCGCGCTGCACCTCGACCACACGACCGTCCCCGTCGATGTCGCTGTGCTGGTTGACGTGGACGGCGATGACGAGTTGCACGTGCATCTGTCGCTGTCCGATCTCCGCTCACCCGACGCCGCGCGCGCCGATGCCGAGCGCGCGACGCAACTCACCGCGCGGGAGCGCAAGGTGGTCTCCCTGATCGGGATGGGGAAGGCCACCGATGAGATCGCGGGGCTCCTGTTCATAACACCGCACACCGTGCGCACCCATGTACGCAACGCGATGTCCAAGGTCGGCGCGCACACCCGCGCGGAGCTGACGGCGATCGTGCTGCGCGCGGGTGAACTCGACGACGCACCGTCAGGCTACGGCCGCCGCTAATTCCTCGCCGGGTACGCGCGACGACCCAGGCGAGGCGTAGAGGTCCGCTGAGGTTTCGGGCTGCTCAATTTGTCGACGGTCGACTCCAAGCGCGGCCCGTGGTCAACCAACGGCGTCGAGCTGCTCGCCCGTTGCTCCCGCACGGTCGCCTCGACCCGACGTGCGTTGCGGCCCGGCGAGCGTCTGCTCGACTTTTGTGGGGAGGAGGTCGTACGAATCGTTGCGATGCGATCGCGCGGAATGTGATCGACTGACGGCGCGCAATCAGGTTGCGCTATTCGAGAGGCAGAATCCCCGCGTGCGCCCGAGCGTAGTCGAGGCGGGCCTGCTCGACGCGGACGATTCCTTCGATGTCGTGCAGGCCTTCGACGATCATCGATAGCAGCGCGCCGTGCAACACCTTGGCGCGCCTCGACGGCCCAACGCGCTTGGCCACGTTGACCTGCGCCCGCATCCCATTGAGCGTTGCTCCCGCGTCGCGCAGGTTTGCGCCGCGCGCTAGCTCAGCTGCCGAATCATGCGCACCAACTCGTCGGGTGAGTAGCCGCTGAGCCGAGCCAGCTGCACCAGCTCGCGCGCCCTCGTCAGCACGAGGCCGCGCTCTGGCGTGCCCGCCACGTGGATCGCGCGCCCACGGCGGAACTCGAGCAAGCCCTCGTCGCGCAGGTCGCGCAGCGCGCGCAGGACCGTGTTGGCGTTCACCTGCATCACCGCCGCGAGGTCTCTCGCCGGTGGCAACCGCTCGCCCGGCTTCGCGTCCCCTTCCGCGATCGAGCGACGGACCTGAGCCGCGACCTGCTCGTGCAGCGCGGCAGGGTTGCTCTGGTCGATGTTGACGCGGAGCATAGTGCTAGTCATACTAGCTTCTATGACTCTCGCTGTCGAGGATTCGCCTGCGCTGCAGCCGGACGCAGGAGTGCTTCGTGACGCGCGCGAGCGTCAGAGGCGCCGGCGCCGTCGAGTCATCGCCACAGCCCTGCTCGGCGTCGCATTAGCGGGCGGGATCGTCGGCGGGACCGCCGGCATTTCGGGCTCGGGGTTGTCCGCGCGAGCCGGGAGGGAACGCTTCGTAACGTTCGCTGCTCGGCACCACCTGAGCGCGGAAGGGGTATGCCGTTCGCTGCTGCCGAGCGCCGCGGAATTCGCGCCGGCGGGGCCGCGGGAGCGCTTCCGCGATCCGAAACTCAGCTACGCGTTCTGGCGCACGATCCTCGCAATCGGGGTCGCGCAGGGCACGATGTTTCTGTTCGAATCCGCCGACCGCCGTGCGGAGCGAGACTGCTTCGTCGGACGCGAGCCCCAGAGTGCCATGGGCGGTGGCGGCTACAGCACGCGGCCTCCCGCACCGGTCGCGGCGCACTCGGTCGCCTACCCGATTTCCGGCGGTGCCCGCACTCTGCCCAGCGAAGGCTTCGAGCAATTCTCCTGGATAGCCGCCCGCGTCGGAGCCGGGGTGCACGGCGTGACCATTCGCTTCCTCGCCGGCGGACACGTTCCGGCTCGCATCGCCAACGGGTGGTATTTCGCGTGGTGGCGCGGGAGGCGGCCGCTCGCGAAGAGGAACGCAATCATCACCGACTGAAGGTTCGCGCCTCATTTCGGCGCTGGCTCACGGAACCGAGATCTGAAAGCGCCCGACGGTGGGGAACTTCAACGGGTTGCCAGATGGATCGCCGAACTGCGCCGCGATCGTCTCGTAGAGCGGCCCTTCGCCGCCGCTTTCACCGCCGATGCTCGACGAGTGGGCAAGGAAGACGCGCCCCGAGTAACTCGTCGCGCAGCTGTCCTCGACCGGAACCGTCATCTGCACCTGCTCGCCCGTCACGACGGTCCGTTCGGACGCCTGCGAGACGATCACCGAGGGGGTCGCACAGCTGGCGACTTCCTGCGGGCGCAGTTCCACGACGTAGGCCGTCGAGGCGTTCGGCACTGCCACGGGCGCGCGGAAGCTCACCGCGAGCGCCGGGCCGGGCTGTCCTTCACCATTGCTCGGCTGGAACGCCTTCTGAGTGCCGGGCGTGCCGCCGCGCGCCCACGCCAGCAGCGGCCAAAGTGGCCGGCTCGCGCGCGGCACGTAGCTCACGTGCACCTCGGCGCTCGGCGTGAGGGAGCTGGCGGGCGGTCCGCTTTCGACACCGGCGCGCGCGCGGCACTGCTCCTGCGGGCTGCTGATCGGAATTTGGCAATGCGACCCGTCGGCGTAGGTCACGCTCAGGATCGCCCCACCGGGGGCACTGCTCACATATCCGAAGGGGGACTCCCCCGCGCCCGAGCTCATACTCGAGTTTGCGTGCGGCTGCGCAGGCAGCACGATCAGGTAGGCGCCATCGGAGCCGTAGGGGCGGACCGTGAAGCTCCCTTCGGCGGTCCGCACTTCGATGCGCGAGGCGCCAGGACCCAGCAATCCCATCGCCACCTGCCTTAGTTCCGCCTGCGGGCAGCGCACACCCCAGTTGCTTTGGCCCGGCAGGTCGCAGTGCAGCGCATCCTCAGGGGAGACGTTTTCGCCAACCAGCGGCAGCGCGTTTGCGGTCACGATCACGGGCGGTCCGGGAAGGAACGCGTGGGCGTCGCTACCGACCGCCGGGCAGGCATCGGTGGCGATCGCGTCGGCCGGGAGGAACGGATGGAAACGACCGTCGGCGCCGAACGCGTAACCGGTCCCGAGTCCACCGAGCTCACGGTTCACGACACGGCCTCCCTGCAGGCAGACGAGCCCGCGCGTCGTGCGAAGCACGCGCATTCCCCATGGCGGGCCGCCTTCGGGGTCGGGCACGCGAATCGGAAGGGGCGTCACGCTCGCCGCGAGTGGCTGGCCGAGGCCCGTTTCAGGATTCGCGGGCAGCACGAACGCCGGCGGCACGGACTGTCCCGTCGCGAGCAGCAGTGCCCCACTCGCCGCGCCGCCGAGCACCAGCAGAGCCAAGATCACCGCCACGCCCGTGCGCGTCCGCGTGCGCGTGCGCCAGCCGCGGCCATCGCATCGCGCCGAAGTTTCGCTCCTCTCGGCGTCTTCGATCAACGCCCACAGCGAGCTCAGCGGCGGCGGTGCGGTCTCTGCCTCGGGTCGCGATGCACGCAGGCGCTCCTCGATCTCGGCAATGCTCGTGCTCGTCATGACTCCACTTTCACGGCGCACGATCGTGCGCCTTCTCGAGCCTTCACGTCCCCACCACCCGCGACATCCAGCTCCCTTCTAAGGCGATTGCGAGCCCTGTGCAGACGCACGGCCGTCGCCGTCTTCGAATGCCCCGTGACGCAGGCGATCTGCGCGGGCCCGAGGTCCTCCCAATAGCGGAGCAGGAGCACCTCGCGGTCACGCTCGGATAGGCGGCCCAAAGCCTCCGCCAAGCGGTGGTCGGGGAGCGCGTCCGTCGGCTCCGGCGCGACGGCGGTGCTCCGCAGCCGCGTGCCGAGCCGCAGGCGCCGCGACGCGCCGCGACGCTGGTCGGCCAACGCCCGGCGCGCGACGCCGTTGAGCCACGGCAGCGGATCCTCGGGAAGCGCCGCGCGGCGGCGCCACGCGATGAGGAAGACCTGGGCCGTGACCTCCTCGGCCGTCTCGCGGTCGGAGCGGCGGAGCGCGTAGCGGAAGACTGCGCCGGCGTGGCGCGCGTAGAGCTGCTCGATCAGACGGCGTTCGGCGTCGTCCATACACGCACTATGGCCGGCAACAGTCCCTCTATTACACGCGACTCGGCCCAGCGTCAGATGCGATTCCGTTCGGCGAGGTCAGTGCGATGCCGCCAACGAGCCTGCCGCGCGCGTGCTCGCCGGTTCAGCGCCGGTCTCGCCGCGTGGAAGCGCAAGCGTGACCGATCCGACCACGAGTTCGCCCGGCGCACGGCCGTAGGAGCGTTTCGCGTCCGGCCCCGCTGCGTGGTAGATGACTTGAGCCCGCACGCCGTGACGCGTGCACGGATCGGCGAAGGGATATTCGAGCTTGATGCTCACCGTCGCGCCCGCCGCGACGTTGCTGTCGAGCAGCGCGCTGCGCACGCCTTCTGCGTGCGGGCCGCATGCGCTCGTCGAAACCGAGTATGCCTCGGCGGCGCTAGTCACGGCGAAGGGGGCGTCGGGGATCGACACGATCGCCGCCGTTACCTGGTTGCCTCGCATTTCGAGCGTCGCGCTCGGGGTGCGCACGAAGCTCCCGGGCGGCGTGACACGCAGCGACGGCGGGTACGGGTTGGGAGCCGGGCACGGGTGCTTGACGGCGACCGTCGTCCCGGTTTCGGCGTCCGAGCCGTTTTCGCACGTCTGTCCTCGAGTCGAGTAGGTGATCGCGACGAGCGGTCCGGCGGTGCCCGGGCCTTCGCCGGGCACGTCCGTCCCCGGCGCCTCTCCCTGGCTTTCCCGTTCCGTCGACGTTTGTTCGGGGAGCACGATCAGATACGCGCCGACACCCGGGACGACGGGCACGACGCGGAGCTGGTCGCCGCTGCGATAGGTCACGCTGACTGCGTGCGGCCCGAGGATGCCGTACAGGATCTGCCGGCGGTGACCCGCCAGGACGCGCTCGGTGCGCCTCGCGAAGGCCGCGTTTTCATCGGCGCCTCGGAATTCGGCCACGACCGCGCTACCCCACGCTTCGCCGCCCCCCGTCACGTCTCCGTACGCGAGCACGCAGCTTCCGCGTTCGCTCGTCGCGCCGCCCCCAGCCGCGCCGCCCGTGTAGCTCGGAAGCACGCCGGGGCCGACGGGGTGAAACTCGCCGTCGTCCGCGAACGCTCCGTCCAGTCCGAGCTCCCCGAGCTGTCCGTCGCCGACGCGCCCGAGCTGCACGCATGCGAGCCCGCGCGTCGTCTGCACGACGCGCATCCCCCAAGGCAGACCGCCCACCGGATCGGGCACCCGCAGGGGCAGAAGTCGCGACTGCCCCGGAAGCGGAAGTCCCGCGCCGGCGCTCGGGTTCGCGAAGGGTGTCGACGGGACAGAGGCGCCGGTAAGGATCACGCCGCTCGCCGCGAGCGCGAGCGTCGCGCCTGCGAGCAGCAACAGCACGACCGCCGCCATCAGCGCAAGCCGGCGCGCGCGCCGACCGCCAGCCGCGCGCCGCGCAGGTGCGCGCCGTCGGGTACGGCCCTCGTGGGCGACCCGCTCGAGCTCAGCCTCGAGCTCATCGAGCACTTGGAACCTGTGGGTCATGGCGCAGCCTCCTGTTGGACCGGACACGCTTGGAGCGCGTCCTGAAGCGCTCTGATCCCTCTCGAGACACGCGCGCGAGCGGTGGCCTCGGACACGCCCAGCCGCCGCGCGAGCTCGCAGTAGGGCAGCTCATCGACGACGCGCATACGGACGGCATCCCGTTGATCACGGCTCAGCTTCTCGAGCGCCGCGCCCAAACTCGCCCGAGTGCTCGGGAGTTCGGCCGCGCTCTCTATCGCAGCGAGGTCGTCCTCGTGCGCGCGCGGCATCGTCATCCCGAGGCGATCGATAGCGGCGCGGCGCGTTCGACCACGGCGCAGGTAATGGCCGAGCTGCCGGCGCGCGATCGTGAACAGCCACGCGCGCATCTCCTCGCGACTGTCGGCACGTACGCGCCCCCAGGCGCGCCAGGCTTGCGCGAAGGTCTCCGCGGTGAGTTCCACGGCGACCTCCGCGTCGAACGACCTGCGAGCGAGGAACAGCAACAGCGCCTCCGCCTCCTCTCTGTAGAACGCCACGAAGGCGTCGGGGTCAGCCATCGCACGTAGATTGCCGCGAAGCGCCGATCTGTGACAGCGCACGCGGGCTCGGTGGCCGGCGCTCAGACGGTGCTCATCCGCAGCCGGGTGAGCCCGCGCCGCGGTTCATCCCTTTCGCGATCTCGCGTACGCGCTGCATTGCATGACGACGTAGCCGCCGGCGCATTCCGTCTTCTTGATCCAGTGTGTCTTAAACCCTTTGCCGAAGCTGCTCAGCGCTCTGGACTCATTCGAGAGGGCGAGCTGCGCTCTGATCTGGCTTTTGATCGTCGACGGTGTGGGCTGGCTGCCGGGGCGAATGCTCTTGACGGAGAACACGTAGTAACCGGAGGGCGTCTTGATCGGGCCGCTGAGGGCGTTCCGTCTGGCGGAGAAGACCGCAGCGTCGAACGCGTCGCCGGATTGACCTTTGATGACTTCGGACAGCAGGCCGCCGCGGGCCTTGCTCGCTGGGTCGATGGAAACCCTCTTCGCGACGCTGGAGAAGCTCTTGCCAGACTCGATTTCGTTCTTCGCGTTCCTGGCGGCGACTTCGGTCTTGGTGAGGATGATGTAGACCGCTCGCTTTTCCGGCGTGCCGAAACGTGACCTGTTTTCGGCGTAGTACTTTTCGACTTCGGCACCCGTCACCTTGCTGTGCGCTGTGACCACCTTGCGCTCGATCGCGGCGGACACGAGGTTGAGCTTCACACGCAGCAGCAGGTCTGACACCGTGTAGCGGCCCCTCGCGAGGAAGCTTTCGAATTCCGCGGCCCGTGGATAACGGCGGCGCACCGCGGTCACGAATTCCTTCTTTACCTGCGCGTCGGGTATGGCGATCCCCAGGTGCTGTGCTTCGGCGAGGAGCCATTCCGCCGGAATCAGGAAGCCGAGCGTCGCGTCTCTGAGGGTGCGGTAGCGCGAGGCACAACTGGCTTCGAGCGCAGCTGTACTCGCTTTGGTGCCGCCTTTCGGGCTTACGCGAAGGCGACGAACGCAGGCGGCGTAATGCGGCGGTTCGGGAACGTCGCTCGCGGTTTCGCCGGATTCCGCGGCGACGATCCCGAGCCAATGGCGAAAGGCGGACACGCTGAGCGCGTGACCGTCGATCGTCGCGACGCCGTCGCCGCTACCGCCGCAGCCGCCGAGCGCCGTCACTGCGCCGAGCAGAACCACGCACCCGCTCATGCGATCGCGATGGACGGAAAGCAGCGGCATCGGCGAGCTTAAACCCCCGAGGCCAGCCATCTGTGACCGCGCGGCTCGAGCGGTTCATAGTCCGGTCGCGCAATGTGCCTAGGGGACGGTTTCGGAGAGGCGCAGATCCCAGTGCAGCCCGGTCGCCGCGCGCAGGTGCGCAGGCGTTGCGGGTGTGAACACTTCCGCAACGCCGAGCGACGTGGCGGGCGGGCGTCCGCCGCGTGGGTCCCGTGCTGTCCAGCTCCCAAAGAGCAAAGCGAGGGTCGCTGCGAGCAGGGCGGCCGCGGCGCCGAGCGAAATCTGCGGTCGGCGTGCGAGGGCAGCCACGATTGGCCCGCGGCCGCGAGCGCGCGCTCGCCGTGCCGCGGCGGCGCCGATCTGCTCGCGAACGACAGGGAGCAGGGTCATCCCGCCTTCTCCAGCTCGGCGCGCAGACGCCGCAGCCCTCGGCTTACGCGCTTGCGCACGACGAGTTCCGACGTCTCGAGCTCGCCCGCGATGTCTCCGTAGGAGCGTTCGTCGAGGATCCGCGCCCGAACGGCAGCGCGCTGGTCCGCGGGGAGCCGCTCGAGCAGTTCGAGCGCCCAGCTATCGTCGCTGACCGCGATCTCGGCGGCGGCAAGTTCGCCGGCCTCGAAGCGAATCGCCTGCTCGATCCCGAGTCGCCTGCGAGCGCTTGCGTCGACCCGCCCGCGGCGCCGGCTCTTGGCGAGCACGTGGTGGGCGATCGTGAATAGCCACGGCGCCGCAGTCTGTGTCTCCGCGCGGTAGCGGTTCGCAGCCACCAGAGCGGCCGCGAATACCTCCGCGGTCAGGTCCGCAGCCACCTCGACGTCGCGCGTCCGGTGCAGCAGGTAGCCCATGATCGGACGCTCGTAACGGTCGTAGAAGCAGCCGAACGCCCGCGCGTCGGTATGGGTGGACGCGAGCAGCACCGCGTCGCTGCGGCGGTCAACGCTGATGCCATGACGGCCTCGTGGGCGTCCATCTCGACGATTCGGGTACACGTCCACCGTCTATTAGATCCCCTGAGCGACTCATTTGTGACCGCGACGCGTCGCGACGATCGGGCTCTGCTCTGCATGCCGCGAGAAGCTCGTAAAAGGATCAGCTCCCCCAGCGTCACAAACTCGCGCCCAACCCGGAATATGTCCTCGATGGCGCGAGTGCGCTACGAGACCGCGACCGACGCCGAGCTGCTGGCGCGCACGGGCGATGACGCCGAGGCGTTCGGAGCCTTCTATGACCGCTTCGAGGCGCAGCTGCTCGCGTTCTTCTGGCACGCGACGCGGCGCGCGGACCTCGCCGCGGACCTGACCGCGGAGACGTTCGCGGCGGCGCTGGAATCCTCGCCGAGCTTCAGACCGGAGCTGGGGAGCGCGCGCGCGTGGCTGTTCGGGATCGCGAGGCACGAGCTGGCCGACGCATGGGCGCACGAACGGGTCGAGGACCGCGCGCGCCGGCGGCTGGGGCTCGATCCGCTCACGCTGACCGACGCCGCGCTCGAGCGCATCGAGGAGCTTGGCAGCGGAGACTCGCGCGCGCTGGAGCTGCTCGACGACCTGCCCGCCGACCAGCGCATCGCGATCGCGGCCCGAGTCGTCGACGAACGTGGCTACGCCGAGCTCGCCCAGAGCCTCTCCTGCTCACCGAGCGTCGTGCGCCAGCGCGTAAGCCGCGGCCTGCGAGGCCTGAGGGCGCGACTGGAGCAAGCGCAATGAGACCGAAGGAGACACGATGAGCTATCTGCCTGCGCTGCGGGCGTCACTCGTGCAGGCGGCCGAGCGCGAAGGCGCTGTGCGCCCGGGCGAGCGGCGGGCCGTTCCGGCAATCGCGATCGCCTCGCTGCGCTCGCGGCGAGCGCGCTCGGTCGCCCTCAACCTCGCGCTCGGCCTGGCGGCGACGGCGGTCGGCCTGGGCGCGGCTGGCGTGTTCGAGCGCGGAACGCCGGTGGGCCCGGAAGTCCGGCCGTCGCCGACGACGAACGAAGGTGTCGCGATCCCCGGCACGGTCAAGTTGCTCCCGCTCCGAGTGGCCGACCCCGCGGGCGGGCTGCCGTGGGGGCTGCGCGTGCTGCGCACCACACGCGGGCTCACGTGCGTGCAGCTCGGACGCGTGGATTTCGGGACCGTCGGGTTCCTCGGGCGGGACGGCGGCTTCGCGAACGACGGTCGTTTTCACCCCCTGTCCCAGAACTACTTCAACACGCCATTCGGCTGCGCTCCGACCGACGGACACGGCCAGGCGTTCCTCAACGCCTTCCTTCAGGATCGGCCGGCCAGCGGCGGTGAGCCCGGTCGCGGATGCGGCGCCGAAGAGGACCGCACGTCCGGGCACGTCGCGCGCAGACGCCCGACGTGCCCCCTGAGCGACCTGCGCGAGATCTCCTTCGGCCTGCTCGGCCCGGACGCGGTGAGCGTCACCCATCTGACGGCCTCGGGCACGCTCGCAACGACGCCAACGACGGGCGCCGACGGCGCTTACCTCGTCGTCCTCCCGCATGCGACGAAGGGCTGTCTGGTACCCGACGCGTCGCGCCGCTTCCCCGCGCAATGCGAAGTGGGCTTCCAGGGTGACACCGGCGGGCCGGGCGTACCTTCAGGGGCGATCACGGCCGTCACGTACCGCGATGGCCACGTCTGTCACGTGCCACCGCCGGGCTCGCGCGCGTCGCTGTTCGAACGCTGCCCGCCGGTCGGGTTCGTCGCGACCCCGGCGTCCGAGCCGACGAGCGCTGCGCTCGCGGCTCGGATCTCGATCCGCAAGCTGCCTGCGAGGTCGTACTGCGCACCACGCCACGGCGAAGGCGTCGGGCCGTGTGGCGCACACGTGCCACGTGGCTTTCGCCGCCTCACCGGCGGCTGGCCGTCGCTGCTCGTCGAAATCAGCTTCACCTCGCGCGTCGCGATCACGGACAGCCACAGCTTCTACGAGTTCAACCTCACGATGCCGCGCAGCCGAACATGTACGACCGGCGGCAACTTCGGGCCCACCAATTACGACATCCGCACCGGGCAGCGGGTGAGCTCGCGCATGTTCGTCCCCTACCGCTGCCCCGGCATCGTACGCGGAAGCGTCAGCTACGTCCCGCTGGTCGGACCCGCCACGGCGATGCCCGTGCCGGGCCTCCCGGGCCAGGGTACGGCCATCCCGGTCGGGAGCTTCGCGTTTCGGGTTCCGTAGAGCACCGCCCGTGCCGGCGGTCATCCAGTGCCGACTAGGAAGCGTCGGGCGCCGGCGGCGGCGCCTCGTAGATCGACTGCAGCTGGAAATACGCTTCAAGGCCCTCGGGCCCCAGCTCGCGTCCGATGCCGCTCGCCTTCACTCCGCCGAACGGTGCGGCGGGGTCCAGCATGAAGTGGTTGATGCCGATGCTGCCCGTCTGCACGCGCCGCGCGACGTCCTGGGCGAGCTCGATGTCGCGGCTCCACACGCTGCCGCCGAGCCCGAATTCGGAGTCGTTGGCGATCGCGATGGCGTCATTGACACCGTCGTAGGGGATCACCGCGAGCACCGGCCCGAAGATCTCCTCCCTGGCAATCGTGTCGCTGTTATCCACGTCGGCGAAGATCGTCGGCTGCACGAACCAGCCGCGCTCCTGCTCCGGCGGGCGACCGCCGCCTGTGACGATCCGGCCGCCCTCGGCGCGGCCCTTCTCGATGTAGCCCTCGACGCGCTCGCGCTGGCGGGCGCTCGCCATCGGACCGACCTGCGTAGCCGGGTCGAGCGAGTCGCCGACCACGAGCGCCTCCGCGAGACCGCTGAGGACATCCAGGACCTCCCCATAGCGCGCGCGCGGTGCGAGCACTCTCGTGCAGTTGACGCACGTTTGGCCGTTGTTCATCATCGTCGCGCCGAACAGGGCCTCGGTAGCACCGGCGAGGTCGGCGTCGTCCAGCACGATCGCGGCGGACTTGCCGCCGAGCTCCAACGTCACCGGGCGAAGCAGCTCTCCACACCGTTTCGCGATCCAGCGCCCTGACGCACTGGACCCGGTGAACGCGATCTTGTCAACGTCCGGATGTTCGACCAGATATGCACCTACCTCGCGACCGGCGGGAACGATGTTGACGACGCCGGGCGGCAGGCCTGCCTCGAGGATCGCCTCGGCGAGCAGCAGGCTGTCGAGAACGGTCTCGGGGCTCGGCTTCATCACGACCGTGCAGCCCGCCGCGAGCAGCGGTGCAAGCTTGAACATCGCGAGGGTTTGCGGATAGTTCCACGGCACGATCGCGCCGACGACGCCCGCCGGCTTGCGCAGGACGTGGATCGTGCCGCCGAGCAGGCCCTGACGATCTTCCTGCAGCGCGGTCTGGCGGATCAGCCCGGCGTAGTACTGCGCCAGCACGGGCGGAAAGACGGCCTCGATCTGCAGCGCGAGCGAGATCGGCATGCCGTTCTGCACCGAGACCCGGTGTGCAATCTCCTCCCCGCGGCTTCCCAGCGCCCCGGCGAGGCGCTCCAGCGCCTGCGCGCGATCCTCGCTCGACCACGACGACCAACCGCTCGGGTCCTCGAACGCGGCACGCGCCGCGCGCACCGCAGTGTCGATGTCGGCGTTTGTCCCGTCCGGCACCGACCCGACGGGCTCCTCGGTGCTCGCGGCGAGAACGGATATACGGCCCGAGCCCTGCGGCTTGATCCACTCACCCCCGATGAAGAGCTCAGCGCTGTCGATGGTCGTTTGCGTACTCATCGGGTCCCCCTGTGATCGGTATGGGATATGTCGAGATCTGGACCGCACGGTGCAGCCTACTCCGCTTGCAGTCTGCGCGTGGGCGGTCGATCACACGCGGTATGCGTCGCTCCGGCGCAGCGTTCGAGTTACGAGACGCTGCTCCTGGTTGGCCTCGTACGGCCACGCGGCTACCGGTCGGGGTTGCCGAGACTTGCAGTGATGTCGGCGATCGCCGCTTGCTCCGCGTCACCGACGCTCGCTCCCCCCTCCCTGTGTGCGCTCGCCACCTTGTCGGCGAGCGTGAGGACGAAGCGCCTGTAGCCTTCGACCTCAGCTGGTGTGGCCTTATGTTCAAGGAGCCCGACTGCGTCGCGCAGATGCTGCAGTCCGTGCTGCTTGAGTTCCTCGACCGAGTGGTAGCGCGTGTGGTCGATCTCGGGCTTCGCCGCGACAATCGCGTCGAGCAGCTCACTCTCGCCGTGTTGCTGGCGCGCCTCAACGTACGCCTTTGCGATCGCGAACGTCTCGCGGATCGTGCCTCCACGTTGCGCGGTCACGACGATCATGCCGGCGCTCGGCGGTCCCTCGAGCACGAGGTCCCACTCTTGCTGTGTGAAGTCAGTCTTTCCCGTCATCGCTCGCTCCTTTCTGTGGTTTGACGAGCTGGACTCGCCGAGTTTGCGGGTTAGAACCTCAGCCGCCGAACGGCCCCGGATCCAAAGGAACATCGACCGTATGTTCCTGGAGCGCAGCGAGCGGAACGACCTCGAGCGCACGCTCGTGGGTGGACGCCAGCACTACGTAGGCGGCGGCGCCGTCCTTGTGCGCCCGGAGCCAGTTCACCGCGGTTACGCACCAGCGGTCGCCGGGCGCGAGCCCGGGAAAGTGGTGCTGGGGCATCGGGGTAATCAGGTCGTTGCCGATGCGGCGCTGGTGCTCGAGGAACACGGACGTGACCACGGCGCAGATCGTGTGGCTCCCCAGGTCCTCGCGACCGGTACGACAGCACCCGTCGCGGAAGAAGCCGGTGAGGGGATCGACGCCACACGGCTCAAGCTTGCCACCGAGCACATTGCGATCGGCCATAGCGCCAGTATCGCGCGGCAGGCTCGCCGATGTCGTCGGACTTCCCCGCGTCAGACGACACGGTGATTTAAGCCTCGCGCAAATAGTGAGGCTAAGCAGGACTCGTGCATGCCCGCGCCGTGAATCGAGCGTGGATTTACCGCTTGGGAGGCTGGCCACACCGGCGGGCGAATAAGCCGCCTCTCGCGACCGTTGCCTCTCACTCCGGCGGCTGCTCTGCGGGTGACTTCGGGGGGGCGAGCATGAACAGCTCGATCTCGATGTCGGGGCCGACGTGGCTGTCGGAGATGAACGATGTCACGACACGGCCGCTGAGGCGTTCAACGGAGTCGATGAACTTGTGCTCCATCGCATTCTGAAACGTGCTGCGGGTGTCCTTCACGACGGCACCGCGTTCCAACTCGATCATCGTCTTCTCGACGTCGGTATAGACGCCGCCGAGCACACACGCGAGTAGATCGTCGCCGAGCATCTGGGTCTTGGCGCTCAACGGCGTGCGGTGGTAGTAGCGCTGGTGCAAAACGACCATCGCTTCGGTCACGGCGAAAAGCAGCCGATCGCCGCTCAGCGGGCGCTGGAGGGCCGACATGATGGCCTTCTCTCTCGTCCTCCGATGGGTTCCCGCGCGCAAGGCGAAGGGCGAAGAACCCGACGTGCGATCAGCACCCACACTAGCGCATTCGGCTACCATCGCCTGGACGTCGCCTCGCGAGCAACAGGTAGGTCAGCGATGAACCCTCGACACGCCCCCGGGAGTACCCATGGGGATGTGCTCACGGCTATCTCAGACGGAATGGTAGGGCTGCTCAAGGAGTTCTATGGGCGAGGGCCGACCCGGGCGAAGTCCTACTACGAGGACGACCTGGTGGTGTGCGTTCTGCGTGGTGGTTTCTCGAAGGTTGAGGAGACACTGCTCGAGGGCGGGCGCGGCACCGCGGTCATTCAGCAGCGCATGGAGTTTCAGGAGGTAATGCGCGCCCGGTTCACCGAGGTCATCGAGGGGGCGACCGGGCGTAGGGTGATCGGGTTCATGAGCGGCAACCAGCAGCACCCTGATCTGATGTGCGAGGTGTTCATCCTCGCGCCCACCGACCTCGTCGGCGACCACGAGCTCCCCGCCGCCGACCTATCCCAGACCCGCGGCTGAAGCACAGCCACGCAAGCTACTTCTGTGGTTGATTAGCGCTATTCTCGCTAGCGGAGGGCATCACTGAGGTCGGTCCCGCGCGGACCGGCAGCACGACCTGACTTCCGGCGTTGCTCCCGCAACCCGCAAGGAGGTCGAGTGTCCCAGGCTTCGCTCGCTATCAGCTCGCCAGCAGGAGCTCGCGAAGCTCCGCCGTCGTCGTTCGCCTGCACATGGAGGGCAGGTTTTTCCGCGGCCTGGGTGCACGTCGCGGGTGACCTGGATCGCGCGACCTCGCGGCAGCTCAGGCGGACACTCGCGGAGGCCGAGCTCAACGCACGCTTGGTCATGCTCGACCTACGCGAGCTCACCCGCATCGACAGCTCCGCCGTTCGTGTGATCATCAACGCTGCCCGAGCGGCTCGCCGCAAAGGAGGCCAGCTGATGCTCGCGCGCGGCCCCGTCCAGGTCGACCGTGTGTTCACCCTGACCGGCGCCGACGATCACGTATTGATCGTTGACCTCGACCCGGCCGAGCCGTCATCCGCGCTGGGCGTCGCCTGACGGCGTGGGGCGCGTGCTCGGCGCAGTCACCTCCCTAGCCTCGATTCGTCACTAACGCTCGGCCGTCAGGCTCGAATGAGAAGCTGAATCGTCCGCCCTGGCGGGGAGGATTGCGGTTGTCGAGACCAGCAATCCACCCGCTCAGGAGGTCACCTTG